>OHNX01000517.1_pt1 | contig 16455 bp, 7 predicted proteins | sample 1569691 | NCBI WGS metagenome assembly OHNX01 (sample SAMEA3879507, study PRJEB24766) | human gut metagenome | biome: human-associated habitat; feature: feces | place: USA | collected 1985/1987
CCGCTACGCTTGGTAATTTCTTAGGTGGAATGAGCTGCTATTGGTTGGGGATGCTGGGAAAGGTAGAGTGGATCGAGAAATACCTCAAACTCGATCCGGTAAAACTACAGAAGGTGCAGGATTGGATCAAGGGAAAAGGCTCTTGGATGGGCTTCTTTGTTTTTCTTCCCGGTATCGGTGATTTTATCGCTGTCGCTCTAGGTTTCTTGCGGGCTAATATATGGGTCGTGGCGATCTCCATGTTCTTAGGAAAAGCGATCCGTTATTGGGTTTGGATGGAGTTTGTTTATAGGGTACAGTCTATGTTTTGATAACCCGAGAGCTGTACCTTGCACGAAATCATTTCAAGCGTAATTGTCCCCTTTTCCGTGAACTTGATAGCGTTATCGATAAAATTCGTGATAGAATTACAGGGATTTTTGTATATGAATTCTGCAAGCTTGGAAGTCTTTTTTGTCCGGAAGGAACTCATTCCAGCGTGTAAGTGTTTGCCGGGAGAAGACCGTCAATGAGAAAACCAGCATAGAGGTAAAGGCGATACTGGTCGTGATAGCGGAACCTACGACCCCGTAAGACGGGATGAGTAAAAAGCCGGAGATTAATAAGGCAATAAGCCCTACGCACGAGCTTGCCGTACTGTACCGGATCTTTCCGCTGCCGATGAAATAATGGCTGATGATGCTGTTGCAGCCTAACGCTACGATTCCGATCGATAATCCGCCTATCACTTTACGTATGCCTTTGAACTCGGCGCTGAAAAGATAATCCGTATATATCCATTCCGGTACCAATAGGATACATCCCATCACGAGGGCTAAAGCGCAAAAGGTCAATTTGAAAAGCTGTAAGGTAATACGTTTTTGTTCCGTTGCCTCTGAGGTCTTGGCCACGCTACTGTATTCGATGAAACTTACGCTGCGACTAATATTCCATACACTCTCGGAGATCTTGGTCCCAGCGTCTAGCAAGCCTACACTTCCCAACCCGGCGAAACGTTGTATTAGGAAATAATTGAGTCGGGTAGTACAGGTTTCCGCCAATCCGTCCGCGCCGGCCCACAGGCCGTAGGCAAACATTTCTTTTAATAGACCGTAGAGCGATTTGCCGGAAGACCGGGATGTCTCCTTTAAGAAATCAGGAACAAGCATCGATAGGCTGGCAATAAAGGCTATGCCGTTCGTGACATATAATCCCCAGACATACGACCGTACGTCCGGGCGTTTCAATATATAATAGAAATAGAGTAAGACGAAAAATAGCAGTCCTCCTTGCAATATAAACGTGAGATTAAACCCTTTGATATTGTCTTTACCCAACAAGAAGCGGGCATTGGCGTTTACCGTAGAGCTCAAGATCGCCAACAAGAAGATATCCAGCCGATAGCCGGTGGGTAAAAGCCCGGTAAGATACATGAAGCCGCAAGCTAGGGAAGAGCCGATAGGTGTCCACAGATATGCGGGAAGGAAAATTGTCCGCATGGAGTAACGATTCATGAAATAGACAATCGTATTCCCGCATAAAATCCCATTGACGATTACCGCTATATTTACCGAGGCCACGATCAACCCGATCATCCCCACGCCCTCGATTCCCAGCACCTTCGCATTAATGAAGATCAGCGCTAGGTTAAGGAAAGCTATCAGATAACGCGAGCCTATTGTCCCCAGTATCTTTTTTAACATAAGCTATAGTTGTAATCCATTCAGTAACCTTACATAGGTATCGATCGCTTCCCGGATCTCCGGTCCCTTGATGTATTCGTCTGCGGAATGGGAACGTGCCGAGTTTCCCGGCCCTATCTTTACGGAGGGGAAACGCATCAAGGCTTGGTCGCTAAGCGTAGGAGAGCCGAAAGGCTCTTTTCCCATTAAGATCGCCCGTCGCACAAAAGGATGATCCAGATCCGTGCGGGTGGAGCTAAGGCGGAAGCTGCGGGCCTTGATCTCGCAATGAACCTTTTCCTTGATTAGCTCGAATAACTGTTCGTTCGTATAAAATTCGTTGGTGCGGATATCTACCGTGAATTCGCATTTATCGGGAACGACATTGTGTTGCGTACCGGCATGGATGATGGTGACAGTCATTTTCACCGGTCCGAGGAAGTCGCTTTTCTCCGGGAATTGATAGGTGCTGAACCATTCTATATCCTTCATGGCTAGAGTGATGGCATTGATTCACTCCTTCATTGCGTGCGGCATGTCCGGCCTTTCCGATAGCGGTACAATCCAGTACCATTAGCCCTTTCTCGGCTACGGCGGGTTGCATACCCGTGGGTTCACCTACGACAGCGAAGGAGATAGGAGGAAGCTCGGCCAATGCGCTTTCAATGCCATTCTTCCCGGATACCTCTTCCTCACAAGACGCAAGGAAGATTAGATTATAAGGTTGTTCTTTCTCGCTTAAGATACAGAAGGCTTCATAGAGGGAGACTACGCTCGCCCCGGCATCGTTACTGCCCAGTCCATATAATTGATCATCCTCGGTCTCTTCGGGAGTGAACGGGTCTTTGGTCCAACCGGAAGCGGGCTTGACGGTGTCTATATGGGAGTTGAGTAAAAGGGTCGGTTTACCGAAATCGAAATCCGGGGCGATGATCCACAGGTTGTTGCCTTTGCGGAACACCTTTTGTCCGGCCTTTTGCCATTCTGCTTGCAGGAAATCCGCTACGGCGGTCTCGTCCCGGCTGAAAGACGGACGGGAGATCATGCCTTTTAATAAATCAATCGCTTCGTAATATCTTTCCATATTATAATAAATTATTTACGGTGCATCTGTCTTTCTCCAGTTGGGCTTTCAATTCTTCTAAGGAATCGAATTTGATGTCTCCGCGTACGTATTGAACGAATGAGACACGAATGCTATCGTTGTAGATATCTCCGGAGAAATCCAGAATGTTGACCTCCATGGATATGTCCTTCCCATTATTGAGTGTCGGACGGTCACCGATATAAAGCATTCCCTTATATCGTTCGCCTTCCACCTCCACCCATACGGCATATACGCCAATACCCGGAATGACTTTAAAAGGCTCATCTACCCGTATATTCGCCGTGGGAAATCCTAGCGTGCGTCCCACTTTATAGCCGCTGACGATATGGCCCAGCAATTGATAGGGATAGGTCAGTAAATAAGCGGCTTCCGCTACATTTCCGGCTTGAAGTAATTTCCGGATCTCGGAAGAGCTGACGGCCGTATTCCCTTCGTCATAGGGAGATGCCTTTAGCACCTCGATACCACATTCGGTGCCATAAACGACATATTGCTCGAAGCCATCCGTCCGATCGTGCCCGAAACGATGGTCATATCCGATCAATAAGGTCTTTACATGCAGGCTCTTCGCTAAAATAGAGGTAATGAATTCCTTGGCCGAGAGCCGGGATAGCTCGATCGTAAAATCCAATACGATGCAATAATCTACTCCGGTAGTCTCTAATTGCTGTAACTTTTCCTCGAAAGAATTTAATAGCTTCGGTTGGTAATCCGCATGCAATACAGCCCGGGGATGTTCCGGGAAGGTGATTACGGCCGATGGCAGGTTACGTGCTTTGGCAATCTCTTTCATCTCGTCGATTAAGAAACGGTGTCCTAGATGCACACCATCGAAAAATCCGATCGTAGCCACCAGTTCCTTTCCTTTCAGTCTGTCAAAATCTCTTACAACAATCATTGCGCCTTATTCATTTCTATTCCAATCGAAAGACAAATGTACGGGATAATTTTTAATAATCATGTTCTTATATATGGATACTTTACGTGTATGTTTACTGTAACCCCCATTGCAGCAGAATTAGATACCGGTTGGTTTGGTTCGTTCTCGGGAAATATCTATATTTGCTAAGTATGAAAACGAAAACTCTACTCTGTATCATAATGATCCTGTCTTGGGGAATATTGGGATCCGGACTTGCGGCGGAAGATATTCTTTTCAACCGTCTGGGAGTACAGGACGGTCTGTCTTCCAATGAGATCACTTGTATCCTGAAAGACCGGAAGGGGTTTATGTGGTTGGGTACCACTTCTGGGGTAAACCGTTTTGATGGGTATGAGTTTAAGCATTATAAATACAAGGAAAGCGGGTTGCCTTTTAGGGAGGAGCATGTCTCCGAACTTCAAGAAACCGCTGATGGGCGTATTTGGATTACCTATAATACGAACCAACTTTGCGTATATGAGCCCGGTAATGACCGTTTTATTCCGGAGAAGGAAATATTAGATAGCTTACGTCTAGAGAATCCTCCCGCTAAGATATTCGTCGACAATGATAAACAACTCTATTTCGCTACCTATACGAATGAATTTTGTCGTTATGATCAAGCGAGGAGAAAGATTTATTCGTATCCACTAAATAAAGAGGATGGTCGGGTTTGTGATATGAGTGACGTGGGCGATCGTCTATATGTAGTCCATACCTCGGGAGTGGTAGAGGGGATCGATAAGGCATCCGGAGAATCTGTCTATCGGGATGAGTATCTGACTCAATATGCGAATGCCCAGTTATTCTATGTGTTCGCCGATAGTGACGGGGATCTGTGGTTTTTCTTAAATCCCGGATATAGTAGAGGTCTCTTTCGCCTAAATCCCAAAAGCAAGGAGTGGAAACATTATACGACCGAAACCTCGGTCGCTTTATCCTCTATAATGGTGCGTGACGTGGCGGAGGATATGAACGGTAATATCTGGATCGCTACCGATCATGGCGGTATCAATATCTTGGATAAACGTCTGAACCGGATGCGTTATATACGAAATAACCCGTTTAACCAAACGAGTTTGAGCCAGAATAGCGTGATCTGCTTGTATCGGGATGATACGGGGATTATGTGGGCCGGCACTTATAAAAACGGCATCAACTATTATCATGAGAGCATTTTTAAATTCCAGACTATCCGGTACCCTTTGGAGTTGATGCGGGATATCTTTAACAATGACTTTAATTGTATCGTAGAAGATAAAGAAGGGGATCTGTGGATCGGTACTAGCGGAAACGGCCTATTACGTTACGATCGGGAAACCGGGGAGTATGTCCGCTACCGGGCGGGACGGGAAAGCGAGAACGCTATCTCCGGCGATGTCGTGATTAGTATGGCGAAAGATTTGGATGGCAAGTTATGGCTGGGTACTTATATGGAGGGGTTGACCGGTTTTGACGGGAAACGTTTCAAGCATTATCGGGATATCCCGGGCAGTAAGGACGGCTTATCCAATAATAGCGTGTATAGTTTGTATGTCGATGCCAAGAATCGTTTGTGGATCGGTACGTTGGAAGGCGGCCTGGATTGCTTGGATCAATCTACCGGGAAATGGACGTATTATCGCATGGGGGATAAGGAGAATGCGATTAACTCGGATATCGTATATAGCCTTTCCGGGGATGAGAAGGGGAATATTGTCGTTGGAACTTCTTTAGGAGTGAACTGGATCAACCCGGAGACGGGGGCTGTTACTTCTTTTAACGGCACGAAGGATGGACGTTCCGTGTTTGAGGATCAAATCATCAATGTCGTATTTTGTGATAGCCGCCAATGGGTATGGATCGGGAGTAATCATGGGCTACATATATATGATAGGTTGAATGATAAGATGTATCGGTTGAACCATTCTTCCGGATTACCGGATAACAGCATCATGTCTATCTTGGAGGATAAATATCATACGGTTTGGGTGGGGACGAAGAACGGCTTATTGAATATCGTTCCGAATCGGGATACGGATAATAATTATACGTTCGATTGGAATAGCTATGATGAGAATGAGGGCGTTCAAGGACGTGTGTTTAATGTGAATAGCGCTTGTGGGCTGGAAACGGGTGAGTTGGCGTTTGGTGGGACAAACGGTCTTACCTTCGTTGATCCTGCCCGGATACGTTATAATAGCTATGCTCCACCGGCGGTGATAACCGGACTTATGGTGAATAATGTCCCGATAACGGCGAGAGAGGCGTATGACGGGCATGTGATTTTGGATAAAGATATCACCTGTACCAAGCAATTGAAACTGAATTATACGGAACGTAATTTCTCCTTTACCATCTCTTCTTGTTGTTATTTCCTTCCTTTGAAGAATAAATATGCTTTTAAGATGGAGGGCTTCGACTCGGAATGGACTACCGTAAGCGCCTTGGAACGTCGTATTACCTATACGAACTTGAACCCGGGAACTTACACTTTCAAGGTAAAGGCGATGAATAACGACCGGATTTGGAGCAAGGAGATCACGAGCTTGCAGATCACGATCCTGCCTCCGTTCTGGGCTACCGGATGGGCAATAGCGTTGTATATCATAGCTGGTATATTATTGGCGTATGGCGTGATACGTTTTATTTTCCGTATCCAGCAAAAGAAGTTGGAGGAGGAGCAAGAACGGGCTACTGTGCGTCAGCAGCATGAGGTGGACGAGATGAAGCTTCGTTTCTTTACGAACGTAAGCCATGAGTTCCGTACGCCGCTAACATTGATCATGACTCCTTTGGAGAAGTTGATGAAAACGGAGAAAGACATGGAATCCCAGCAAATATTGAAGTTGATCTATCGGAACGCCGACCGGTTGCTTAAATTGGTGAACCAGTTATTGGATTTCCGCAAGATCGATATGCAAGGGGATAGCTTGGTCTTGTCTACCGGCGATATTGTCCCGTTTGTGCGTGACGTGGCTTATTCCTTCAAGGAGCTTTCGGAGCAAAAGCGGATTCATTTCTCTTTTTCCTCGGTCTTCACGTCTCTCCCGATGAAGTTTGACACGGATAAGGTCTTCAAGATCGTCTCTAATCTACTGAGTAACGCTTTTAAGTTTACGCCGGAGGGAGGTACTATCTCGGTGACGCTTAGATTGCGGTTGGAGAAGGAGGGAGAGAACAAACTGGTTATCGAGGTGTCGGATAGCGGTATCGGTATTCCTGCGGATAAACAAGGAGCTATCTTCGATCGCTTTTATCAGGTGGCTTCCCCGGATAAGGGAAATCCCGTGGTAGGTACGGGTATCGGCCTGCACCTATGCCGGGAATTCGTGCGGATGCATCATGGGACGATAACCGTGAAAAGCGAGCCGGGAGCGGGTAGTACGTTTACGGTTACGCTGCCGGTGATCCCCTTGGACAACCAAGATATTATCTCGGCTCCGGAAGGAATTGCCGAAGGGGATATCTTGCCTCCGGTTGAGGAGCATCCGGAGATCGCTGATAAGGATGCGTCTCCGGCGGAAAGACCTACGTTGCTGGTCGTAGATGATAACACGGATTTCCGGGAATTTATGAAGTTAAGCTTGAGTGGCGTTTATTCGGTACTCACGGCGGCGGATGGAGAAGATGCGTGGAAACTCATTCCGGAGGAGCTGCCGGATATGGTGATCAGCGACGTGATGATGCCTATCACCGACGGTATTACTTTATGCCGCCGGATCAAGGGAGACATTCGGACTTCCCACATCCCGGTGATCCTGTTGACGGCTAAGTCCGCAAAAGATAGCCAACTGGTCGGTCTGGAAGCCGGTGCGGATGATTATATCAGCAAGCCATTCAATATGGAGATGCTTCTCTTGAAGGTGCGGCATTTGATCGAGATGAAGAAGAAGATGCAAAAGGCCTTTATGCAGTCCTCTACCATGGGCATCGCCTTGACGGAGGTACAAGCTAGCTCCATGGATGAGGAGTTGATGCGTAAGGCCATCGGCTATATCGAGGAGCAGATCGCCAATCCGGAGTTGTCCGTAGAACGGTTGAGCCGGGAGATGGGCATGAGTCGTGTGAACTTCTACAAGAAATGCCTTTCCATCACGGGTAAGACTCCGGTGGAGTTGATCCGTACGGTGCGCTTGAAGCGTGCGGCGCAGTTATTGGAGAAGAGCCAGATGCGGGTCAACGAGGTCGCGCTGGAGTGCGGTTTCAATGATGTGAAGCTATTCCGGAAGTATTTTAAGGATGAGTTCGGAAGGCTTCCCTCTGACTATCATAAATAAACTTTTTCTAAATAAATGCCACGTAATTAGGGGATATAACAAAATATCCCCTTAAAATAAACATTCTTCCCCTACCTTTTTACGGTTCTCCCCGTAACCCAAAACATTTATGGCTTCCTGTCCGCCGCGAACCCTTTAATTTTGCCAACGAATGAAGAACCATTTTTCTTGTATGGAAAAACCTGTTCGGACTCATTGCTGATCGGAAATAATTAAAGAATCTATAGAATATGAAACAACACATCGCGGTATTCACGTTAGGGCTTTCCCTGCTGACTTCCTGCATGACTGATTCCGCTTACCGGAAGGTCGAGAATGGCTTGGTCGCCGATATCCGTTCCGGACAGGCGAAGGCTGTTAAATTGGAAGTAATCTCTGATGATATTATCCGGGTAATCGCCTCTCCGGATGGTAAGTTTTCCAACCAAGTGAACTTGATCAAGGACACGAAATCGTTGCCCGCCCCATCGTTTCAGATAACGACCTCGGGGGATACGATCATCGTAAGTACGCAAACCACACAGGCCCGTCTTTCACGGGAGACCGGAGAGGTTCGCTTTACCGACGCCAACGGACACACGATCCTTCGTGAGAAGACAAACGGAGGCAAGGAATTTACGCCGATCGAGGTGGAAGGAACCAAAGGCTATACCTTACGTCAGGTATTTGAGAGTGAGGACGAGGAAGGGCTTTACGGCCTAGGACAGCATCAGAGCGATGAGTTCAACTACAAAGGCAAGAACGAGGAGCTTTTCCAATATAACACGAAGGTGAGCGTGCCGTTTATCGTTTCCTCAAAAGGGTATGGTGTACTTTGGCATAACTATTCCTTGAGCCGTTTCGGCGACAAGCGTCCATACGCCGATTTGGGCGATGTCTTTGGCCTATACGGAAAAGACGGGAGGGCAGGGGCGTTGACCGCTACCTACTATACGGATAAGGCGAAGAATTCCGTTTTAATCCAGCGGGATGAAGATAAGGTAGATTATGAGAATCTGAAAACCATCAAGAACCTGCCGGCAGACTTCCCGAAGCCGAGCGCTTCCGCTACTTGGGAGGGCGAGATCGAGGCGAAAGAGACGGGTACTTATCATTTCAAACTACATTACGCCGGTTATACCAAGGTATTTGTGAATAACGAGGAGATCATCCCGGAACGTTGGCGTGCGGCATGGAACCCGAATGATTACAAGGCTACGGCCGATCTGGAAAAGGGCAAACGCTATCCGATCCGTATCGAATGGTTGCCGGATGGCGATGTCTCTTATATCGGCTTGAAGGTATTATCTCCGCTACCGGAGGAGGAGCGGGAGCGGTTGGCTTTCTGGTCGGAAATGGGGGATGATATCGATTACTACTTCATCAACGGAGAGTCTTCCATGGATAAGGTGATCAGCGGTTACCGCACGGTTACGGGCAAGAGCCAGATCATGCCGAAATGGGCGATGGGATTCTGGTTGAGCCGTGAGCGTTATAAGACGCAAGAGGAGCTATTGACCGCCTTGAACGAATACCGCCGGCGGCAGGTTCCCTTGGATGTGATCGTACAGGACTGGAGCTATTGGCCGGTAGATGCGTGGGGCAGCCATGAGTTTGATAAGGAACGCTTCCCGGACCCGAAAGGCATGATTCGGGAAATCCACGATAAGGATGCCCGTATCATGATCTCCGTATGGCCGAAGTTTTATTATACGACAGAGCATTATAAAGAGTTGGACGCGCTGGGTGCCATGTATCAGCAGGCGATTAAGGATAGTATCCGCGACTGGATTTATCCGGGTTATATCGGTTCTTTCTATGATGCGTACAACCCGGAAGCCCGCAAGCTTTTCTGGGAACAGATGAACGAGCATCTGTATTCCTTGGGCATTGACGCTTGGTGGATGGACGCTTCCGAGCCGAACGTACAGGATAATACGGACATCGAATACCGGAAGGCGCTTTGCGGACCGACTTATCTGGGCCCGTCCACGAAATACTTCAACGCGTATGCCTTGGAGAACGCCGAGGCGATCTACGACGGACAACGTAGCGTAAACCCGGATGACCGTGTATTCTTGTTGACCCGTTCCGGTTTCGCCGGCCAGCAACGTTACTCTACCGCTACATGGAGTGGTGATATCGGTACTCGCTGGGAGGATATGAAAGCGCAGATCAGCGCCGGCTTGAACTTCGCCATGTCCGGTATCCCTTACTGGACGATGGATATCGGTGGCTTCAGCGTGGAGAACCGTTATATGGCTGCTAAGGAAGGTAGCGAGGATTTGAGGGAATGGAGGGAGTTGAACAACCGTTGGTATCAGTTCGGAGCTTTCTGTCCGTTGTTCCGTAGCCACGGGCAATATCCTTGCCGCGAGATCTATAATATCGCTCCGGAAGGATCGCCTACGTACCAATCGATGAAGTATTATACCGAGTTGCGTTATCAATTGATGCCGTATATCTATAGCTTGGCCTCCAAGACGCATTTTGAGGATTATACGATCATGCGTGCCATGGTGATGGATTATTCGAACGATGAGAAGACTTACGATATAGACGATCAGTTTATGTTTGGTCCGGCCTTTATGGCATGCCCGGTGCATAAGTATAAGGCCCGTGAGCGCAAGGTATATTTCCCCTCTGGTGTCTGGTACGACTTCTATAGCGGCAAGTGTATACAAGGCGGGACGGCGATGGACGTAGATGCTCCTTACGAGCGTATGCCTTTGTTCGTGAGAGCCGGCTCTATCGTACCGACCGGAAAGGTAATCCAGTCTACGAAAGAGGAGCAGAAAGACTTAACCATCTCTGTTTACGCCGGTGCCGACGGCTCCTTCACCTTATATGAGGATAATGGCGTGACCTACGATTACGAGAAAGGAAATTACGCTACTATCCCGTTTGTTTATGATGATGCGAGGCGAACGCTCACGATCGGCGCACGGGAGGGCGACTATCCGGGCATGATCCGCGAGCGTCAGATCACGGTACGTCTCATCACGCCGGAGAATCCCTCTGGCAAGGACGTGACAATATCTTACCAAGGTAAACCTCTAGTTGTAGAGATGGGGCACGCCCCGTCTCAACCCCTCTAAATGGTAACTTTAAATAATACCCATCAGTCTGTGCAGAGACGGGGCACGCCCCGTCTCTACAACTGGGTAGTATCAATTAAACTATATAATCACTAATGATACCACTGATGAATCGGCCTCTTGCGTGGCTTCTGGGCCTATTGCTCACCGCCTGTTCCCCCGCTGGGGAGCAGGTGCGTGAACGTAGCTCATGGAATGACGATTGGAAGTTTGCCTTGTCGGATAGCGTTCAGGATTATTCATCCCCGGACAGCGATGATTCCACTTGGCGTATCTTATCCTTACCGCATGATTGGAGTATCGAGGGGGATTTCTCCCTCGACAACCCGTCTACCCCGGGTGGCGGTGCGCTACCGGGCGGGATTGGTTGGTACCGAAAGACATTTACCCTGCCGGAGACGGATCGGGATAAGGTTATCTATGTGGATTTCGACGGGGTCTACCGGAATAGCGAGGTCTGGATCAATGGTCATTCGCTGGGATTCCGCCCGAATGGTTATGTATCGTTTCGTTATGACTTGACGCCTTATTTGAGGTATGGAAGCCAACCGAACGTGATCGCCGTGAAGGCGGATAATAGCGAGCAACCGAACTCCCGCTGGTATTCCGGCTCCGGTATCTACCGTAACGTATGGTTAGTAAAGGTGAATCCGGTGCATGTGGACAACTGGGGCACTTTCGTGCATGATATGAAGATCTCATCGGAGGAGGCCACATTCGCCTTGGAGGTGAGAATAAGGAATAGCTCGGAGGCGGATAGGGAGGCCGAAGTCTCTACCTCTATTTACGATGACCGTAATAAAGTTGTTACGGCATCCGTAACAACTCTGTTACGGGTACCGTATACGCCCTGTTACGACACCCGTATGCGGGAGGCATCTGTCGATCATCAGTTCTCGATCCCAAATCCCAAGCTTTGGAGTCCCGATTCTCCCTCGCTCTACACGGCCGTCACGGAAGTGAAAGTGGCCGGCAAGGTGGTAGACCGTTATGAGACGGTATTCGGATTGCGTACGTTCCGTTGGGATTCCGCTACCGGCTTTTATTTGAATGATAAGCCTTTGAAGATAAAAGGGGTTTGCCTGCATCATGACTTAGGCTGTCTGGGTGCCGCCGTGAATACACGGGCTATCGAGCGCCAGCTGCGGATCATGAAGGAGATGGGAGCGAATGCGATCCGTACCAGCCATAACGCCCCGGCACCCGAGTTGCTGGATCTTTGCGATCGTATGGGGCTTCTGGTACAGGATGAGTCTTTCGATATGTGGGAACGCCGTAAGTCCCCGTACGATTACGCCCGGTATTTCGCGGAGTGGCACGAGCGGGATTTGACGGACGAGATCTTGCGTGACCGGAATCACGCCTCTGTTTTCATGTGGAGTATAGGCAATGAGGTGCTTGAGCAATGGAGCCATGCCGACGCTACCGAGCTGGATCTGCAAGCGGCGAACCTGATCTTGAATGCCGGCCATGCCATCGATCCCGCTTTGCTGAAGGATACGACCCTTAGCCGTCAATCCTTGATCACCCGTCATTTGGCGGGTATCGTGAAACGTCTGGATACCTCCCGGGTCGTTACCGCCGGCTGTAACGAGGTAAACCCAGCGAATCATCTGTTTCGCTCGGATGCCTTGGACGTGCTGGGCTTCAACTACCATGAGCGATACTTCGAGCCGTTTCTCCGGAATTTCCCCGGAAAGAAACTGATCGTGAGCGAATCTACCTCGGCCTTGATGACCCGTGGCTATTATGAGATGCCGTCCGATCATATTTATATCCGTCCGGAATCGTGGGACAAGCCTTTCGAGGCTCCCGAGCATGTTTGCTCCTCTTATGATAATTGCCATGTACCTTGGGGCTCTACGCACGAGAAGACTTGGCATCTGGTGAAGACGCTTCCGCATGTATCCGGCCTGTTCGTCTGGACGGGTTTCGATTACTTGGGAGAGCCTACCCCCTATTGGTGGCCCAGCCGGAGCAGCTTCTTCGGTATCGTGGATCTGGCGGGTTTCCCGAAAGATGTATATTATATGTATAAAAGCGAGTGGACGGATGAACCCGTATTGCACATTTTCCCGCATTGGAACTGGAAGGTAGGCGAACCGGTGGATATCTGGGCCTATTATAACAATGCCGATGAGGTAGAACTATACCTAAATGGAAAGAGCCTAGGCGTACAACAAAAAACGGACAGTACCTATCATGTCTCTTGGCGTGTGCCTTTCACGCCCGGAACCTTGAGAGCCGTCTCCCGCTTAGGGGGTAAGGAGGTCTTGGTGAAAGAGATCCATACGGCAGGAGAGCCGGCCCGTTTGGTCTTGACACCGGATCGTAGCGTCATCCAAGCGGATGGCTCGGACCTATCGTTTGTAACCGTAGATGTATGCGATATCGATGGTAACCGGGTTCCCGACGCTACTCCATTGATCCGTTTCTTCGTGGAGGGCCCGGGTGAGATCGCCGGAACGGATAACGGAGATCCGAACGATCCGAACAGCCTCCGTAAACCGAAACGGCAAGCCTACTACGGAAAAGCCTTGGTCGTGATCCGGAACAAGGGCGGACAAGGCGACATCCACTTAAAAGCCATAGCCGAGGGCTTACCCGAGGCGACGGTAACGATTCAAGCGCAATAATAAACCTATAAATAAAGAGGAAATGAAAAAGATAATAGGCGTGATCGCTTGCGGGCTATTCTTGAACGCGGCTGCCGCGAGCTCGCAGGTCACGGATAAAGAGAAGGTACAAATGGAGAAACGTATCGAGAAACTGATTAAGAAGATGACCTTGGAGGAAAAGGTCGGGTTGTTGCATGGTAACTCAAAATTCTATGTTGCCGGAGTAGAGCGTCTGGGGATTCCCGAGTGGAGCTTGAGCGACGGGCCTCACGGGGTACGTGCGGAGATCAATCGCCACGATTGGGCGTATGCGGGTTGGACAAATGATTCCGCCTCTTATTTCCCGACCGGCACGGCTTTCGCCGCCGCTTGGAACCCGGAGTTGGCTTATCGCCGGGGCGAGGTGCTGGGCGAGGAGGCTCGCTGGCGTAAGAAGGATGTGTTGCTGGGCCCGGGCGTGAATATCATTCGCTCCCCGCTTTGTGGCCGTAACTTCGAGTATATGAGCGAGGACCCTTATATGAACTCCGTATTGGCGGTCGCTTATATCAAAGGCTTGCAGAGCCGTGACGTGGCTTGTAGCGTAAAGCATTTCGCCGTGAATAACCAAGAGACAAACCGTACGACTGTCGATGTGGAATGTAGCGAGCGTGCCTTGCGTGAGATTTATTTACCCGCTTTCAAGGCGGCCGTACAGGAGGGAGGCGCCTTGACGGTAATGGCCGCTTATAATAAATTCCGTGGGGAGTTCTGCGCGGAGAATAACTACTTGGTTCGCAAGATCCTTCGGAATGAATGGGGATTCGATGGCGTATATGTAACCGACTGGGGAGCCGCCCATAGCACGGTTCCTTCTATGGAGGCCGGCTTGGATCTGGAGATGGGCACGCTGATCGATAAATATGAGGATTGGTATTATGCCAACCCCTTGATCGAGGCTGTTAAGTCCGGTAAGGTTCCTATGAGCTTGGTGGACGAGAAGGTGGGCGATGTCTTACGTGTGATGATCAAGACGAATGTCTTGGACCCGAAAAAGCGTTTCGGCCCCGGCTCCATGAATACGAAAGAGCATCAGCAAGCCACTTATGACGCGGCTGCCGAAGCCATTGTCTTATTGAAGAACCAGAATAATCTTCTCCCGTTGGATTTCTCCTCGATCAAGAGTCTGGCGGTAATTGGCGATAACGCTACCCGCAAACATTCCAATGGTGGCTTGAGTTCCGAGATCAAGGCGGTTTACGAGGTAACTCCATTAGAGGCGCTTCGTGCGAAATGGGGCGATAAGGTGGATATCCGTTTTGCCCAAGGCTATGAGAAGTTATCTACTTTCGTGGAGGGAAGCAATAATGGGCAAAGCTCTGGTACTTTCTCTTCCAAGACACAGGAAAGCGACGCGTTATTGAAAGAGGCGGTAGAGGTTGCCCGCACGAGTGACGTGGCCCTTTTGGTTTGTGGTTTGAACCATGATTATGATACCGAGTCGTTCGACCGTCTGAATATGGATATCCCATACGGGCAGGTTGAGTTGATTCAAGAGGTGGTAAAGGCGAATCCTCGTACGATCGTGGTCATGATCGCCGGATCGCCATTGAATATGGCCGCCGTGGATATTTGTTCCCCGGCTATCGTTTGGGCTTGGTTCAACGGCATGGAAGGAGGAAATGCCTTGGTGGACGTATTATCCGGCAAGGTGAATCCGAGCGGAAAGATGCCGTTCACCACTCCCGTGAGCTTGGATCAATCTCCGGCGCATGCGTTGGGCAACTTCCCCGGCAGGGATTTAAAAGTGAATTATGAGGAAGATATCTTGGTAGGTTACCGCTGGTTCGATACGAAGGGGCTTCCGGTCGTTTATCCGTTCGGTTACGGCTTATCCTATACGACATTCGACTATTCCAACCTGAATACGGATAAAGAGACGTACGATCAAGCGGATACGATCCAAGCGACTTTCACCCTAACCAATACCGGAGACCGTGAAGGAGCTGAGGTGGCCCAATTGTATGTAAGCGATCCGGTTTGCTCCGTGATGCGTCCGGTCAAGGAGTTAAAAGGCTTCAAGAAGGTATTCCTTAAACCCGGCGAGAGTCGGCGAATCACGTTGGACATCCCCGTATCCTCTTTAGCTTTCTATAGTGAGGCACAAAGCCAATTCGTCGTAGAACCCGGCGAGTTCATCCTCCAACTAGGAGCCTCCGCCTCAGATATCAAGCAGAAGATCAGCGTGGAGGTGAAATAACTACCCAGTTGTAGAGACGGGGCACGCCCCGTCTCTACAACTAGATATTGAAAAATAACCGCTAGGACATTTTTCGTTACATTTCCTTGAACAAGAGCGCATCTATAGAGTTATATCCATATAATAACAATATAATTAAAGATGTGCTATGAACTCTCTACAAAATCCATTGAACGCTAACTATCCGCAAGATGTTACCCAAAAACCGGGTGAGAATGCGGTTTTCATTGTCTATGCTCTAAAAGATCTCCCCGACACGATTGATAAGGTGAAGGACGTGTGCGCTAATTTCTCCGCTTTGATACGTAGTATGCGCAATCGCTATCCTGATATGCAATTCAGTTGTACGATAGGATTCGGGGCGGATGCTTGGAAACGCTTCTTCCCGGAGCAAGGAAACCCCAAAGAATTGCAACCGTTTGAAGAGATCAAAGGAGTTAAGCTTACGGCTGTTTCTACCCCCGGGGATTTACTATTCCACATCCGCTGTAAGCAGATGGGACTGTGCTTTGAGTTCGCCTCCATTATAGACCAGAAACTGCGAGGTGTCGTGGAATCGATCGATGAGACC
>OHNX01000523.1_pt1 | contig 16323 bp, 26 predicted proteins | sample 1569691 | NCBI WGS metagenome assembly OHNX01 (sample SAMEA3879507, study PRJEB24766) | human gut metagenome | biome: human-associated habitat; feature: feces | place: USA | collected 1985/1987
TTTCCTCTCCCGCTGTCTCTGCTTCCGAGCCCTGTCCTGCTCTCTGCGTGCCTCTCGCTGCTCTATCAGCCGGCCGGCATAATCATACCAGTCGTGAAGCGAGAGGCCGTCGTCGGTTTGGTCGAGGTAGCCAGCCGCCACGAGGGCCTTGATGAACTGCCCGGGATCTCCCTCCCACAGAGCAGCGTCAGCGATTTCCTCGGGATCGTATTGATGAAGGTTTCCATCCTGCGCAAAGTCGAGGGCCCAGTACCAGATCCCGTGAAGGTGGCCTACCGCGGTTGGAACTGACGCCCCCAGCAGCCGGGCAAGTTTTTTCGTCTTGGGGTGTCGCCATAACTCTTGGTGGCTTTCGATCCACGCCATAGCATCGCCTCCTTTCTCCATGAAGCCGCCGGCTATCAAACGCCTATCCTGCGGATCCCGGTCGGCCGCGCCTCGGTCTCCTCAGAAACAGGGTGCGCGAGGTACTCCAGCAGCGAGTCGTAGTTAAGCAGCCGCCGGCGGCCCATTTTGATCGAGGGGATCGTGCCGGCAGCGACCAGCCTGCGGATCATGTAAACCGTGACCGGCGTGTTGGGATCCTCCAGCTTGAGCTCGGCGAGAGCCTGCTCCGGGTATCTCATGCGCGGCGCCTTTGTAGGGGCCCGCTCGGCTGTCATCGTGTTCATGCTGCCGCCTCCTTTACGATATGGTGAACAGCTCGGCGACGGGTCGGCCGAGTGCATTGGCTACCTTCTTTGCGGTTGCCGGATATGCGGAGCGGCCCCGCTCGATCCGGGCGACGGTCTCCTTTGTCACGTCGACCTGCTTGGCGAGCTCAGACAGCGACCAGCCTCTCTCGAGGCGTGCGGCCTTGATGGCCTCGATTTTTCCCTTTACCATGTTCTGCTCCTTTCGTCCGTTTTCGGAGAGGAACAGAAAAAAGCCGCCGAGCGGACGCTCCTCTCCCTTTGGGTGGGATAGAGTCGTCTGCTCAGCGGCTTCAGGTGATTCTTATGGGGCACCTTCTCCCGGGTATTGCAGCGCGTTGGTGGGGTCTGGCAGTATCAGAGCTATGGGCTCGGTTTTTAACTCGCCGGCCGTGGCCTCTGCCTTTTGCCTTCCAGCCGGTCGCCCGCCGGCCTTTATGTTCGGCCCTTTCGAGCCTGAGCTTAGGATAGCACAAAGATTTGACGCTGTCAACTAAAAATTTGACTTTATTATTGACGAAGCCGAATAAACGCGTTATAATGTCAAAAGAAAGTAAAACGACCGACAGCAGACAGCAAAGGAGGGACGTCGTGAAAAAGGTGAAAAGCCTGAACGGCTACTCAATTTTTGAAGCAGGCCCCCGTGACGTTGACAAGTATGGGTACGAGGCGGGCAGCTTCTACGTGTTTTTCTCGAGCGACATCCGCGACTTCGGTATAGCAAACAGCTCCCCGGAGTACGATGGGCTCGACACACTCGAGGCCGCTGAAGCCTGCTGCCTCGGGAACTACGCAAAGGCCCGGGAGATCGTCGAGGGGGGCACTACGGCCGCCAGCTTCGAGGAGATCGCCGAAGTGGAGCGGCAGCTCGACAACGGTGAGATCGACGATGACGGCGAGCCCGTGGAGACCTCCGACGAGCCGGAGCTGAAGCAGAGCATCGGCAGAAAGATCCGGGAGCTCAGAAAAGCCCGGCACATGACGCAGAGCGAGCTCGCGGCCCGACCGGAGCTGCCGATCTCTCAGTCGTCGCTCGCGGCATACGAAACAGGGGCACGCGAGCCCGGTATGGAGATGATCGCAGCCTTCGCTCGCTTCTTCCACGTCAGCATCGACTATCTTTTCGGGATGACGCCAGATCAGGAGCAGGTCGGAGATCCGGCGCTCAGGCTCTCCGAAAATGCTCGCGCATTTTTGCGGTGTTCTGACGGCGCACTTTTGGAGACCATCAGCTCAGTGTTGTCAGCGTCGGCCGCGACGGAGTTTTTCGAGGATCTTCGCGCCTATGTCATGGCGTGCAGCCCTGAGCCCGAGGATCTTGCCGAGCTGCTGCCGATGGCCGATCATCTGAACAGGGGCGCCTCGGCCGATCGTGTCGTTCTGGAGATGCTCACCAGCTACAAAAGGAAGCTGCTCGACAGGGCGCTGGATGAGCTATGCGAGGAGCTGACGGCGGCCGCCGACCTCAGTACATCCACGAAGCCAACAAAAGGAGGGGGAACGCCATGGCAACAGCAGTAAAACGAGGAGATAGCTACAAGATCACGGCCTCATGCGGCTACGACATCTCCGGCAAGCAGATCCGCAAGCACACCACATGGACACCGCCGGCCGGGATGACTCCCCGCCAGATCGCGAAGGAGCTGGAACGCCAGAAGGTATTATTCGAGGAGCGGGTAAACTCCGGCACCACGAAGGACGGAAACATCCGGTTCGAGGACTTCGCCGCGATCTGGATGAAGGACTTCGCTCAGAAGCGGCTCAAGATCAAGACGTACACGGGCTACGAGAAAAGCCTCGTGCGGATCAATCAGGCCATCGGTCACATCAAGCTCAAAGATCTGCGCACCGGCCATCTCAACGAGTTTTACAGAAACCTCGAGGAGACCGGGATCCGGGCCGACCTGAAGTGCACCAGCAAGATCGACATCGGCGAGGCCATCGAGCAGGCAGGTGTCACGCGCACGGCCTTCGGGAAGGCGGCCGGAGTCGCGGGGAACACGCTGCGGATCGCCATCTCCGGCAAGAGGGTCAGCAAGGAAACGGCCACGGCGATCAGCGAGGAGCTCGGTCTGAAGCTCTCGGACGCCTTCAGGCTGGAGCAGCCCGATCGGCTGCTGTCCTCCAATACCGTCCGCTCCTACCACCGGATCATCAGCTCGTGCCTCGGGAAGGCGGTCAAGTGGGGCTACATCCCCTACAATCCGGCCGTCAACGCCGAGCTGCCGAAGATGCCGAAACAGGAGGCGGCATATCTGGACGAAGCGGAGGCCCGTCAGCTTTTGGTGCTTCTGCATCAGGAGCCCATCAAGTACCGGGCGATGATAACCTTCGACCTTCTCTCTGGCCTGCGACGCGGCGAGCTGCTCGGGTTGCGCTGGCAGGATGTGGACTTTGAAAACCAGACCATCACGATTGTGAACACGCTGAACTATGCGCCCGGCGCCGGCGTCTATGTCGACACGCCGAAGAACACCACGTCGGCCCGGCCGCTGAAGCTCTCACCGACCGCCTTCTCGATGCTCCTCGAGTACAAGCGGTGGCAGGACGACCAGCGCGATGCCTGCGGCGATTATTGGAAGGACACGGTCGGCCGCGTATTCACCGGAGACGACGGCGCCCCGGTGTTCCCCGACTCTTTGACAAAATGGTTTGCCGCCTTCGTGAAGCGGAGCGGGCTGCCGGACGTCCACATTCACAGCCTGCGCCACACCTACGCGAGCCTGATGATCGCCGACGGCACTCCGCTCGTCGTGATCTCCCGCAGGCTGGGCCACGCTCAGGTCAGCACCACGGCGAACATATACTCCCACGTCATAGCATCGGCCGATGAGAAGGCGGCGCAGATTTCGGAGAAGTTTGCCGACGTCGTGTCTCCGACTGCGAGGACTCAGATCACAGAGCTGACTAAAAAGCGGAGGGGCACAGCATGAGCAGAGGCGCAGCTGCTCCCATGGGGAAAAGAAAAAGCCCCGCCAAAAGGCGGGGCAAAATTGGAGCTGGTGGGGTGACTCGAACACCTGACCTGCGCATTACGAGTGCGCTGCTCTACCGACTGAGCTACACCAGCATAATGAAGGCAAAAGCCTTGTTTTTGAGAATAAGCACCAAATAAACACCAAACCGACCGGAACGAGCCGAGAGACAAACGGGAAAACGCTGATTTCATGCGGGTTAGCGGGCTTTTGTGACTGCTTCGACCTGCTGATTACGAATTAAAATACGCTCGAAAAGTCTACGAGCGGCTACGCTAAAAAATCCTTATTTCATGCGGGTTTGCGGCGTTTTCCCGAAAGTCTACAAACAGGTGCAAAAGTCTGTTTTGGTGTTCATAAGCACCAAATAAGCACCAAACAAGCACCACGCAAGAGGGCCATCAAAGGGCAATTTTCTACCCGGTTTGCCTTGCGTGGTAGTGTAGAGGAAGGAGAAAGCGCCATGTCAAAAGTGAGGACAGATTTTTATTTTACCTATTCTTCCGAAAAGCTCAAGGCCGCCCGTGAGCGCCTTCGGATCTCGCAGAGAGAAACCGCGAGGAGAGCGCAGATCTGCGGCAGGACATACAACGGCTACGAGCGGGGAGCAATTAAAACGATCAGCGGATCAAACGCCTGCAAGGTTGCCCTTGTGCTCCGGTGCGAGGTCTCTGAGCTGTTCGATAATTATGAAGCGGCAAGGCTGCATTTTTCATCCCGCGAAGCCAGAAAACTGACGGAAGAAGATCGGAGGAGCTACGCCGAGAACCACATCGGGCTCGTGAGGTTTTTCGTAAACTCCTACCTGTCTCTATGGGACGGCGATTTTGACGAAGGCTTTAGCGAAGCTCTCGAGGTGTTTTTCAAGGCTCTGGTCGATTTCAGGAAGCCGGAGAAGGAGGAAGAAACGGAAACAGCGCTCCGGGCATATATAAAGCGCTCGATCTACTTTGCCGGGCTGATGAGGCACAAAAAAGAGCACGAGGTTGATCTCCTGTCCCTCTCGGATCCTGTTTTCTCCGAGCTTGATGAAGGCGGCGCAAACAGCGGCGAGCGGCTGCGCTGTGTGGTCAGCCCATACGACGTCGAGGAGCACGTTGGGGCTCGTGAGGAGCTACGCTATAAGCTGCGCAAAGCAGATCCAGCGACTCGCCGGATCGTCTACATGGAGCTGGATCTTTAAGGCCACGAAAAACGAACAAACCGCGCCTCGCCCCTCTTATGAGGGGCGGGGCTTTTTTGTGCTTCGCCAGCTCTACCCGGTTTGCCTGTTTCTCTGAGCATCTTGGCGCTATGATTAAGTCATTAAAACATAGGGAGGCGCCGCGCATGGTCTTCGGGCCACTTTTCGTCACGGCTGGCATCGCTCAGGCCGTTCATGAAAGCGCCGGCTTTGCGTCTGAGCTGCTCGAGAGCATCCGCAGATACCAGACCGGCGACTGGGGCGATCTTTGCCCCGAGGATGTGCAGCTCAACGCGGAGGCGCTCAGGACGGGCGCCCGGATCATGGGCGCATACACCACGAAGCAAGGCGGGAAGATCTGGATCATCACAGAGGCGGCAGACGACAACGGCCGGCGATCTGCTACGACCGTTCTTTTCCCTGACGAGTACTGAGAGGGAGGTAGTGCCGTGAGCTGGAGAGGGTACGAAACAACGAAAGAGGCCGGCGCGCGGTGGGGCGTCTGTTCGATGTGGGTGAGTCAGCTCTGCAAGCAGGGACGAGTCCCGGGCGCTGGCAAGATCGGCGGGATCTGGCTGATCCCCGACGATGCCCCGAAGCCAGAGGACGGCCGGATCTGGAACGGGCGCTATGTCGGCGCCAGCCGAAGGCGTCGGAGATCGCGGAGGGGATAACCGGCGGCAGCTCGCGAGTCTGAGGCGGCGGGCCAGAGATCTGACGGCTGCCGGCTGTCATCATCGTGCCGGCGGCCGCGTGTGCTGCGCAGCCACTCCCTGATCGGGGAGGTGGCCGTCATGATCGTGACGCGGCAGTACGCCATCACTTACGACGCTGTCCGGGAGGTTTACAAGATCCAGAGTGAGGAGGTGCCGATCTGCCCGAAGTGCGGGGCCGTTATGGCCGGCCACGGGATCCGGAGGCGCCACGCGATCGACTCCTCGGGCACTTCGCGTTGGTTCGAGCTGCGCCGGTGGCGCTGCCCGGTATGTCAAAGCGTCCACCTCGAGCTGCCCGACTTCATGGCCCCGCGCAGGCACTACGGGAGCGACGTGATCCGAGATGTGCAGGCCGGGGGCGGCGAGAGCTGCCCCGCCGACGACTCAACGATAAGACGATGGAAAAACGCAAAACAGCTACCCGGTTCGCCTGTTCCTCCAGAGGCTCGGCCTGTATGCTTGAATGGTACCGGCGCGGAGGAGGAAACTACATGAACGGAAAAACGAAGAACGTCATCGCTTCGCTGTGCGCTGTTGCTGCCTTGGCCTTTGCCGGCATCGGCGGTTACATGGTCGGCCAGTCTCCGGCGCAGCCGCGCGACATCTCGGCCGGCGATCGGGTTGAGCAGCAGGACATGGTCGTCGGCACTGTTGGGGCAATCTCGATCCCGGGCTTTTCCCGCCTGAGCTTCAAGGCGGGCCAAACGGCTCAGAATGTCGCCTTCTACAATCCAGAGGGAAACACCTGCGCCTTCGAGATCTCGATCATTTTGCCGTCCGGAAAAGAGATTTTTCACTCCGGCCGGCTTCTGCCCGGCGAGAAGCTGGAGCAGATAGAGATCGACGCAGCCCTGCCCGCGGCCATCTACGAAGCGACGACGCTGCGCTATTCCTGCTTCAGTCTCGACGAAGCAGAGCGGGAGCTCAATGGCGCAGACACGTCTTGTATTTTGGAGGTATTGCCATGAAGAAAAGGGGGTTTTCCCTGATGCTCTGCATCGCTCTCGTGTTCACGATGTCGGCCAGCGCCTTCGCAGCAGATATTACAGAGGCCAGCACAACAGTTACCAAAACGGTCGAGGCCCCACCGGCGCCGGATGTAGGCTCAAGCGCCGGGCCATCGAATGAGAGCAGCTACGAGATCAGCATACCGGCGTCCTTCTCGATGGATAGCGCCGAATTTTTTGAGATCACCGCCTCAAAAATGGAGCTCGAAGAAAAGCAGGAGCTGCACGTCATGGTCGACTATGACCGTACCTTTGGGCCTGACGGCTATTTTTACCTCGCGAACGTCGAAAACCTTTACCTGACGATCCCCTGCACAATCTCGAAGGGGTACTCCTCCGGGGTCTACTGGGAGACAATCACAGGATCGGATAATTCATCCGTCGCAGTCTTTAACAATATCGCCGGCACCACGCCGGATCTGTTCGGAGCTGTGAAGGTGTCAACCGTTGGCGCTCAAACTGCCGCCGGCACATATACCGGCAAGATCTATTTCAACATCCAGATACTGAACTACTAAGCACAGCCGCGCCGGTACAAATGCGGAGGGCCCCCGGAGATCCCGGGGGCCTTTTCCCGCTCGCCTGCTGTCTGGCACTGATCGCGAAAGCAGCGTGTAGAGTCTGACATCCGGACGCCTGCGAGGGCCGTGCGCGCACAAAGGACGCCCCCCGCAGCGGTGGCCGCGCTGGTGACATCTACGGCCAGACGCCCGGGCAGAGCCGCGAGCATTGACCTGATACTATACACGAGATCGGTCATGACGGCCTCGACGTCATCGCTACGGTGCATGGTGCCCTTGAGCTCTTTGAGCTGGAGGGCGGCGATGTCTGCCTTGCTGCGCTTGAGGTCTGCCTCTGCCTCGAGCCGGCGCCCTTCGGTCTCGGCGTCCTTTTTGGACGGCTCCCGGCCGTTGGCCTTTGCCGTCAGGTATCTGATGTACTTCTGGATCGTCGGCAGCAGGTCGTAGCGGTTGGCGTTGCCCTCCTTGGTGGCCGCGATGACGCCCTCCTTAGTGAGCTGCTGGATGCGGCGGGGCGTCAGCTCGAACAGGGCCGCGATGGTCTTGCTGTCGACGAGCTTGTTGTTGGTTGGGTTCGGCATGGCGTTCCCTCCTTTCTGCCGCTCGGGCGAAACGAAACGGCCCGAAAAAAATTTTTCCCGGCTGCGCGTTTTTTGGGCTCGCCAGCACCGCAGGCGTTAGGGGTGCGTCACAGTACCTTCGGCCGTACCGTGGGCCCCCGTAGGAGGCCCTGTGAGGCCCCGTGCTGCGCTTTCTTTTTCTGCGTGTGGTTGGACTCGCCGCTTCGTTCGGCTGCCGTGGCGGCAGCCCTGCTGGACGTGGTGGTCTTCCTCGGCTTATAGGTCGGGCGCCCTCTTGATGTGGCGGTCTGTCCGTCTGGCTGCCTCGCTGTTGGCCTGCGCTGCTGCCGAGGGCTTCCGGTGGATCTACCGGAGGCTCTCGATCTGGAGCTGCGCGCTGCCTCCTTCATGGCGAGAAATGGCCGCCGGGCGTTATCCGCTCGACGGCCTTCTTTCTCCGGTCGTTCTTCGGTTGTCCTTCGGTCTGCCGCCGTTTGTCGGCCCGGCTCTGTCCGGTCGTCAGTCGGTTGCCCCTCGGTCGTCTCCATCGTTTTCCCAGCTCCCTTTGAGGATCTCGGCCAGCCGCAGCAGGGCCCGCCCGTGGGCCTTGTATGTCCTGTTCTGGTAGCTGTCCAGCCTGTCGAGGTAGTCCTGCCGATCTCCGTACAGGGCGGCGCAGATCCCGTCCCAGTCTGCCCGGTCGAAGTAGCGCAGCCGCAGCACGGCGCGCTCGTCGGGGTGTTTCACCCGCTGGATCATGGCCTCGATGGATGCGCGCTCCTTCTGTTCCTCCGCGATCGTCTCCTTGATCTGCTCCTCGAGCTCCATCTTCCGCATGACCATCAGGCCGGTGCGGTCAGACGGAGTGCCAGAGCCCCGGGGCATACCCGTCATACTTGGCCCGGGCGGCGCGGCCATGGTCATCTCCATGCGGCCGAGGCGCTCGTACTGGTTGTCGATCTCTCTGAGCAGTCGGGTGTACTCCCCGAGCCGCTCCTTGATGTCGTTGACTGCGTCCTTTTGGTTCATCTCGGGCCCCCGCTCTGTGTAGGTGTCTCCAGAGCTTCCCGGAGCTTCCTATTCTCCCGAGCGATCTGGTCGACGTTGGCGTCCCATTTGCCGCCGTTGAGCCGGATCGTGGCCTGCTCGCGGGTGGTGATGCCTTCGCCGATGGCGAGGATCTCGGCCGTGATCTCCTTCGTGGGGTCGAGCTGGCCCTGAGACGGGCCGATCCACTCGGCGCCGAGGTATGCGGCGCGGATCGCCGGATCTGCGAAGAAGCCCGGGGCGCTGATGCGGCCTCGGGCGACGGCTTCAGAGAGCCAGATCTCATATACCGGCGTGCAGAAGTCATCGACAAACCACTTGCGCCTCATGCGGAACGCCTTCCACGCCTCCATCAGGGCGGCGCGGCTGGCGCTGTACGAGCTGTTGAAGCTCTTGAGCAGCAGGTCGGCCGGGATCTCGAGCGCCGCGCCCACCTGTTCGCAGATAGCGCGCAGGAAAGTGTTGAAGCCGCTGGCCGGCCGCTTGGGGTCTGCAAAGGTCACGTCCTCGCCGGGCTCCATGATGTTGATCTGGCCGGGGCCCATCTCGTACTCGTTAGGATCTCGGCTCACCTCCGGCAGGCTGCTCCCGACCTCGTTGAACGGGTTGTCGCCGGCGCCCGCCTCTGTCTTGATGAAGGCCGTGAAAAACGACTCGACGACCGCCGCGGTCAGCTCACTCTCGGTGTAGCGGCGAAGCTGGAGCAGGGGCTCGATGACCTGTGCGAGATAGCTGACGCCGCGGTATTGATCCGGGCGCTCGCTCTCCATGACGTGCAGGATGTTCGGCAGGCCAGTCCGCTCACCGTATGCCTGAACGCGGGCCCACGTTGTCGTCGTGCTGCCGAGCTCGAAGGGGTAGGTGCTGCGGATGTGGTACGCCTCGATCTGGCCGTCACCGTTCACCTCGACGCCGTCGTAGATGGTGTTGCCGTTGGCCGCCTTGCCGGTGGTCAGCAGCATCGGGGTGATGATGCCGGAGGTCGTCGGCGTGGCGACTCGGTCGGCCTCGATCAGGTGGATGCGCAGCGAGTAGGGCATGAGCGGCGTCGGATGGTACCGCTTGATGACAGCGAACACGTCGCCGCTGACCAGCCACGAGGCGAGGGCGAGCTGCTGCATGGCTGCGAAGTTGTTGACGCCGGTGGCGTCGCACGCCCGCTTGTTGTTGGCCCACAGGGAGAACTCCCGCTCAGCCTGCGCCTGCCATGCGTCCGCTGCCTCCTGAGTCATCCCGAGCGCCTCGCGGTCGATCCGGCTCTTGAGCTGGAGGCCGATGCCGATCACGTTGGTGCGGTTGGTTCGGATGGCTGAGGTGGCGATCGGTGCGGCCATGTAGAGCATCCGGGCTCTCTGCCTGAGCGTCCAGTTGTGGGCGTCGATGTCCTCCTTGGGGCTGCCGCTGAAGGCCCTGAAGCCCTTGGTCGCCCGCTTATGCCAGCTCGCGCCGGCGTCTCCGTAGCCTTTGTTCTTAGGGTTCACTCTCTTGCTCATGTTCTCCTCCTTTTTGCAAAATCCCGTATTGTTCGGCAATCTTTACCGCGTCCTCCTCGCTCAGAGTGGTGGCGTCGTGCAACAGGCTCCAAAACTCACACACGTCCCCGACGTCGAGCTCGTCGTCAAATACAAAGGCGAGGAGCGCCTCGACGGATCCGGCAGCGCCCGCGCATATTGTCAAGCTCAGGAGAAAAGCAAACCGGCTGTCGTCTACTGGCTGCCCCTCAGCGGCTTGAGCTCTCAGCTCGATCGTGACAACCATGGCCAGCTCGGCCCAGCTTTTCAGAATGATGCGATCGTTTCCTTCCATGCTCACAGCCCCACCTTGCCTTTGACGTATCGGCTCATGTGCCGGTTGAGGTTGTGTGTGTATCTCTCGTTCATGACCTCGACGATGCACGCCTCGAGCTCGGGCCGTGCCAGATCTCCGGTCAGCATTTGCGGGACGCTCAAGGTCTTAAAGACGTCGATCGGCGTTCTTGCCTTTCCTCTCCGCTGGAACGGGATCATTGGCGCGCCCTCGGCAGCTCCAGACTTTGCAAGGAATAGGCTGCTCCCGAGTATTTTCCGCTGCCCCTTTATGATCTCGGCGCTGATAGTTTGAACTTTGCGGCGCCCGGTCGATCCGTCGGCCCTTTGGAATGGCACAATAGATGTTTTGGCCTTCATTTTGAAATGGGTCGGCGTCAAGAGCCTGCCAGTGTAAACAATGCCTTTTTCGTATGCGTTCGAGATATTGGCTGCCGCCTTTGCGCCCTTGTTGGGCATTATTTCGCTCTTTGTGATCCCGTAGTATTGCGTGACGATGGTCGCCAGTTTTCCGGGGATCCTTCGCCGGGAGTCGTTTATTGTGTCGTTTCTGACTTTTTTTACGCTTTTGCTCAGCCCGACTAAATCGTCGTACACCTTCAAGGAGCTCTTCGGCAATTTTGCACGGAAGGACCTGATCGCGCGGGACTTTGCATTTTTGGCGATTTTTTCGGGATCGAACGCACTCCCATCAGCGACGGACTTGATCTTCTCGATGTTGTCAGTGAATTTTTTTATTGCCCGGTCTACGCTCTTAAATCCGATTTCTTTGGAATAGACGGTGAAACCTGCAACTTTTACGTCAATTCTTCCGAGCATATTGCCCCCTCACTTTCGGTAAAAATCCCATGCCGGCAAGCAGCTTCGAGGGCGCCATCCTCGGTTATGCGTCCCCGCTCGTACAGGGCCGTCCAATACCGAAGAACGTCGTCGCCTGCGGCGCTGTCTGCCATGACCATGTAGGAAAGTGCGGCCGCCGGATCCGCTTCTCCGCTGCGCTGCATGATCTCCATCAAGAACGCAGCGCGCCGCTTATCGGCCGCTCCAGAGCAGATATACTGAAGCCGGAGCCGCGCGGTCAGGATCATGGCGAGCTCGCCCCAGTTTTTCGCTTCATGTGTTTTCATCTTCACGCTCCTCCTCTGTCCGCAGCTCCTTCTCGAGCCAGACAATGGTGTCTTGATGCAAACAGAGGGCGCGATGCCGGTACGCTTTGCCGTCGTAGAAGTCCGGTTCATCGCCATAGAGTACGCGGGCGATCGTCGCCCAGTCCATCAGCATCAGGTATCTCATGCGCAGCATCTCCCGCTCGTCCGGCGTCTGGCACTTCAGGATCAGCGCCTCAGCCTTTTCCCGGAGATCGCGTTCTTTTTCCTCGAGGATCTGGAGCCGCCCCGCATTTCGCGCCCGGTTGGCCTGCTCTGTCGAAGATGTGGCGGCCCGGAGCTGCCGCTCGCGGCTCACATCGAGGTCGTAAAGCGTGACGGCGTAGCCTTCGAGGAGCTCGTGCGCCGGGTAGCTATGGCCGGCAGCTCTGCCGGTTGTCACAAATATCGGGTTTCTATTCACGGCAGGATCCCCCCAGTCTTTCGAGGCTTCTGTTTGCCGCCCTCAGCGCGCACTTGTGAAGGGCGGGCGCCTTCCGCTTTTCTTTTATGCCGAGAGCCTCAAGGATCTCCGGCCAGTCCTCTCCGTCGATGTATCGGCGGGTCAGGGCTTCGCGGTGCTTCGGCATTTTAATCCCGGCCAGCATTGCGTCGACCTTTTCGCGGAGAAGGCGCTCCCGCTCGATGCCGCACTCGATCCTCTTTTGGATGCGAGCGATCAGCTCGTCGCGTAGTCTGTCCGGCTCCATTCCCTCCAGCTCCTCCACCTCGTTGATCTGAAGGTCAAGCTCCCGTTGCAGGTCTGCGTATTCATAGAGCAGATCCCGGGCGGGGTTGTGGAGCTGGTGAGCTGCTCTGCCGACTTTATTGATCTTCGCCATGTTCTTCCCTTCCTTTCGTGTTCAGGATCACGTCTGCCCACGCTGCCCGCTTTTGGCGGTGCGCCTCGGCACTCCACTCTTTGCGCTCAAGGTGTCGCAGCTCTTTTCGCTCCAGCTCGTCGAGTTTTATGACCGCCAGCTCCACGGCGCTCACTCTGCTGTTTTTGAAGGCTGAGAACGTGCCCCGCAGGCTGTACCGCAAAATGATGTCCTCGCGGTATATCTGGAGCCTCTCGCTTTTCCTGAGCTCTCGGAGGGCCCGCTCCTCTATGAGGGCGATCTTTTTCTCCGCGATCTTCAGGTCGGAGGCGAGATCCTTCACCAGCCGGCTCTCGATGTACTTCCCGCGGATCACTTCGGCCTGCTCGCTGCTGAGCTCCTCGATGCTGTCATTCAAATCCGAGCGAAGGCGATCAAGATAGTCGCGATCCTCGACTGCGGCGAAGTCTCGGAGAGCGGTCGGATCCTCAACAATCTCCTCCAGCGGGCCAGCGTCATCGCCAGCGCCGAAGGGCTCGGAGAGGCTGCGGGTGTTGTCCACTTTCCGGAAAGCGGTCATGGCTTTGAGCCGGCCCCGGATATGGGCGAACAGGTATGCCTTGAAACTCGCGCCGATGCTGCTGTCGTATAGCTGCGCGGATTGGATCATCATGAAGTAGCCCTCTTGCAGGAGATCCTCGACTTCCATGCCACGCGCTTTGGCTCCGCGTCTGATGTGCTCGCGCCGCCACTCTCGCCAAACAACATAGCAGATGATCCCTTTGGTCTGCTTGTATAACTTCGGCGCCAGAGAGAGGTCGCCCTGCTTTATCATGCCGACGATCTCCTCGATGCTCTTTTCTGTTTCTTCAGGCCCCATCCCTTCACCTCCTCGAAGATAGCAGAGCAGGAGAGGGCCCGCGATCGGGCCGCCCTCCGTTCCACTTTTTTGATGCTGTTTCACCCCTTATGCATGCGCGTCCTCCGTCTGGACTTCCTTCTCTACTTCAGACTCAGGCGCCAGAAGGATGACGGGACGAAGCTCGGATGCTGAGAACTTGGGGTCGGCGTTTACCCTGACAGTGCCGTCGCTCTTGATTGTGAGCATTTCGTCAAGGATCTTTTTGCTGGCCCTCGTCAGCGTCCAGAACTCCGCGTGAGTCTCGCCTATAACGTCCGAGTGCTTCTGGTACTGGCTGAGGCTCAGGAGCGCGATAGTGTCCTCAAAGGTCGAGCTGCCGGTGCCGTCGAGTGCGGTCAGATCCACGGCCATCTCGAGGAGCTCCGCGTGCTGGTCGTTCCGACTTAAAAGCTCCGGGAGGAAGGTGTGCCGGAGCACATAGCGGGCGAGGCTATTTTTCCAGTCGGAAAGGTCTTTCCCCCGGCGAGTGCTGAGATTGGCAAACGGCCGACGCTTGAGTAACTCCGGCACGCTATCCAGCAGCGCATAGGTTCCGCTGTCCGTCGGCTCAATGGCGAGCCATCTGAAGCCGGAAAAGCTGAAGCGTTCTCCTCGCTGGATTTCAGATATTTTCACGATGCAGCAGCCCCCTCATCGACGGTTTTGGGCGCCTTTTTGCATTTGCTTGTAGAGGGCGGTCGCGTCAATAGCCTCCCTTTCTGCGTCGGTCAGCTTCCTGCCGAGTGCAATCTGACGCAGCAGCTCGAAGCGCTGACGATCTTCCTCGGTAGCAGTAGCCGGCGGCTTCATGGCGAGGATGTACGCCTCCCGCTGCTCTTTGCTCATGTGTTCCAGCCTGCTCAATTCTTGCATGGTTTCTCCTCCTTACCCTTGGTAGTAGATGCGCGCACGGGTGTCCTCGTCGAACACAAGGCCGATAATGCCGCCGAACGTCCCGGACGGGTTAGAATACTGCGCGGTTTTTTCCGTTGCGAAGCAGTTGTAATCGGGATCCTTCTCGGTCGTGCGGCGGTCATCTCCCGCCTGCGTTTTGATCGTCAGGTCTACGGGGCCTTCCGTGACCACGCGGATCCAGCTCAATCTCTCATGCCCGAGCTTCTCGATGACATTCTCGCCGGCTTTTGCGTTGATCCACTCATCGCCGGGAATATTGGCTCTAATAATGCTCATGGTGTTGCCTCCTTTGGTTTTTGTCCTGTTTTTCTATACTTTGGCTTTGGGTCTTACCGGCATACTCTGCCGCTTTCCTTTCGTGGTGCGGAAAGCGGGGCAGGGGGAGTCCCGGGCCCACGGGATAGGCTGCCGATGATAGCTTAGCCTCTCGGAAGTTTTGCAGTCGCAGCGCTCACCGGGGTCGAGGTGGCTTCCGCAGTTTGGACAAACACGGTAATAGCTCATTTTCTGCTCACCCCCTTCCGCTTCTGTATCGGCCTAAACAGATCCCGCTCCCCTTTGGCCCGATAACGTTGCCGCAGCGCCTGATATGGGAGGCCAGCCGCCGCTGCTGCCTGCTTCAGGGTCATTTTCTTTCCGTCATATTCGACCATGATGCAGGTGCTCCGGTTGTTGTTCTGCTCCGATCTGGTGGCCCATCGGCAGTTTTCCGGGGTGTAGTCTCCGTCGTTGTCTATGCGGTCTATGGTTAAGCCTTCAGCGTAGCCGCTGCCAGTGGCCCACTCCGCGAAGGCGTCGAAGCTGCTCCACTCGGGGCAGACGCGGATCCCGCGGCCCCCGTATCTGTCAAAGTTTTTGTGCCGCGGATTGCTGCATCGGTCGTGCATATTTCGGAACACCTTGAGGAGCTTGTGAGCGGGAGGCTTGGGCTTCCCGTCCGGGCAGTCTGGCCCGCAGCGCTCAGCTCCTCCGCGGATGACGTCGAGCTCGAAGGCAAGGAAGCGGCGGCCGCATGAGCAGCGGCAGAGGACGACCGGCTTCCTATTGACCATACCGGCCTTGCCGATGACCGTCCGGCCGGCGCTCGACTGCCCGATCGTCTTGCAGTTGATCGACGGGAACGGGATCCCGCGCCCGCGCGGCCCGCCGATCTCCGACGTCGGGATGCTGGCGCCTTGGATGGCTGCGTCGCTCCAGTCCGGCCACTCGATCGTCTCCGAGGATCCTTTTCGGTTTTGCTCCAGCCTGAGCTTGAGGTATGCAGCGATGACCTCCAGCGTCTCGAGCCTGTGCCGCTTCAGAAGTCTCTCGGTGTTGTTCTTGGCGACTTCCTGCTGGATCTCCCGGAGGCGCCGGTTATTTTCAGCTGCGAGCTCGAGGAGGAGCCGTTCGCTCTCTCCAGAAAGCACCTGATCCGGGCTGATCCTCCAGCTATTGGCGTTTATCGCGTCATTCGCCCACTGTGTCAGCTCGTTATACCCATCCATCATCGGCCAGCTTGAAGCCCCTGCCCCAGTCTCGGTCGGCGTCTGGATCGCGCCCATGTTCTCGCTGATCGCCTGCATCCATGCTCACCTCCTCACTGTTGTCCCAGTACCCGCCGTTGAGCCATGTGGCCGGGTTGGGGATGTACCTGCCGTTCTCCTTGCGCCACTGGTCGCTCCTCTTTTGGTGGTCGACGGCCTGCATGATGGTCTCGTACAGCTCGGCCGCCGGCTTGATCTTATTCCACGCCTTGAGAGCGTACTGCTTGCCGACTTTCTTCGGGTAGGCGTTCCAGAACTCGTCAAACCTGAGCTCGACGGGTGACTTCTTCGCCCCGTCGCTCCCCTCGCTCGAGGGGGAAGGGGGAGTAGTGGTCTCTGTATTGTCCTGTTCTGTCTGGTTTGGTTGGGTTAGGTACGGTAGGGGCGTGACATCGTCAGGCGTCCCGCGTGACTCCTCCGTGACTTCTCCGTGACCTTCGTGTGCCCTTACCTTTTTCCTCTCCCGCTGTCTCTGCTTCCGAGCCCTGTCCTGCTCTCTGCGTGCCTCT
>OHNX01000526.1_pt1 | contig 16235 bp, 9 predicted proteins | sample 1569691 | NCBI WGS metagenome assembly OHNX01 (sample SAMEA3879507, study PRJEB24766) | human gut metagenome | biome: human-associated habitat; feature: feces | place: USA | collected 1985/1987
GCCATTCCTTTGGGGCTTTTAATGTTTTCCCTGCAAAAATCCTGAAATCTGCTGTTTTTTAACTCACCATAATTTCTATATTCCATTCCCAAATCTGAAGCTGCTATTTGAGCTTTGTCCTTCATTTTGTACAAAATATAAGTTCTAATAATAACAGACTTAGCTTTCAAAAGCTCCTCCGGCTCATTTTCATCCATCTGTGCCATAAGAGCATAGGATATGAAATCTTCCATGTCCATTTCAAAGCTGTAGTTTTTATTATCCACTAATATTGTTTTCCCTGAGGGCTTAGCCTTAGATATTTTGTTTCCGTTTACAAGAACACATACACTACCTATAACTAACGGGAAAAAAATCGAAAATAATATTAGCATAATAAACTTTTTTCTATCTGTCATTTGGTTATTCCTAAAAATCCCTTATACTAACTTATTTTTCAAAAATCATTTATATGATTGTAGTGCATACAAAAACCCCAAAAAACCAGACATTACATTCTAACTTTTTGGGGTTTCATTTTAATTATATTTGATTATATCTATTGTGACACTTTCACAATTTTCTGTAATCTATACGTCCATTTTAACTTTTACTTTTTCAAGATGCCAAATATCCTGTACGTATTCTTCGATTGTTCTGTCAGATGTAAACTTACCAACATTAGCTACATTTAACATAGCTGACTTAGCCCAACCTTCTTCGTTTCTGTAAGCTTCTTCAACTCTCTTCTGAGCTGCTGCATATGACTTGAAATCTTTAAGAATAAAGTATCTGTCAGCAACATCTGTTTCCTGAGTGTTAAGTAATGAGTTGTAAATTGGTCTGAATCTTTCAGGATCATCTGGAGAATAGAATCCGTTAATCAACTGCATAAGAACTTTTCTAATGTCCATATCTGAATTGAAAATATCCATTGGATTATATCCGCCATTGTTTTCGTAGTTAATAACTTCATCTGAAGATAAACCAAAGATAAATGCATTTTCTTCGCCAACTTCATCAACTATTTCTACGTTAGCACCATCCATTGTTCCAAGTGTCAAAGCACCATTTAACATAAACTTCATATTACCTGTACCTGAAGCTTCTTTTGATGCTGTTGAAATCTGTTCTGAAACATCTGCTGCCGCAAAAATGATTTCAGCATTTGATACACGGTAGTTTTCAATAAATACAACTTTAATCTTTCCATTAATTGATTCATCATTGTTAATTACATCAGCAACGCTATTGATTAACTTGATTGTAAGCTTAGCAATCTTGTAACCTGCTGCTGCTTTTGCACCAAAGATAAATGTTCTTGGATAAAATTCCATTTCAGGATGTTCCTTAATCTGGTTGTATAAATACATTACATGTAAAATATTTAATAACTGACGCTTATATTCATGAAGTCTCTTAACCTGAACATCAAAAATAGAACGTGGGTCTACATCAATACCATTATGTTCTTTAATGTATTTTGCAAGACGTACTTTGTTCTGGTATTTAATATTCATAAATTCAGCCTGAGCTTTCCTGTCATCTGCGTATACTTCTATTCCCTTAATCTTTGGAAGGTCTGTAATCCAGTCATCTCCAACCTTTCCTGTAACCCATTCTGAAAGAAGTGGATTAGCATGGAGAAGGAATCTTCTCTGTGTAATACCGTTAGTCTTATTGTTAAACTTCTCCGGCATCATTTCATAGAAATCTTTTAATTCCTGATGTTTTAAAATTTCTGTATGAAGTTTTGCTACACCGTTAACTGAGAAACCTGCACAAATTGCAAGATGAGCCATCTTAACCTGACCATCATAGATAATTGCCATCTTAGCAACTTTATCATGATTTCCAGGGTATTTGTTTTCGATTTCAATACAAAATCTTCTGTTGATTTCTTCAATAATCTGGTAACATCTTGGAAGTAATCTTGAGAATAATTCAATTGGCCATTTTTCAAGAGCTTCGCTCATAATTGTATGGTTAGTGTATGCGCATGCATGTGTTGTAATATTCCAAGCTTCATCCCATTCTAAGTTATATTCATCCATTAATAATCTCATAAGTTCTGCAACTGTAAGTGTTGGATGAGTATCGTTCATCTGGAATACTACCTTTTCAGGTAATTTTCTAATATCATCATGATTCTTTAAGTATTTCTTAATTGCTGTCTGTAAACTTGCTGAAACAAAGAAATACTGCTGTTTTAATCTTAATTCCTTACCTGCATAATGATTGTCATTAGGATAAATAACTTCTGTAATAGTCTTTGCAAGGTTCTCCTGTTCAACTGCAGCCATATATGAACCCTTGTCAAATTCATCAAGATTAAAGTGTACTACAGGTTCAGCGTCCCAAATTCTTAATGTATTAACTACGTTGTTTCCGTAACCAACGATTGGCATATCGTATGGAATAGCATTAACTGACTGGTAGCCTTCCTGAATAAAGTAATTACGTCCGTCTCTGTTTTCTACTCTTACATATCCGCCAAACTTAACTTCACAAGCATATTCTTCACGCTTGATTTCTAATGGATTAGCATGTCTTAACCAGTCTTCAGGTACTTCTTTCTGATATCCGTTTTCAATCTTCTGCTGGAACATACCGTATTTGTATCTGATACCACATCCATAAGCAGGATAGTTAAGTGTTGACAAACTATCTAAGAAACATGCTGCCAATCTACCAAGACCACCATTACCTAAAGCTGCATCAGGTTCCTGATCTTCGATTACATTAAGATCAAGTCCTAATTCTTCAATAGCTTCCTTGATTTCATCTCTGCTTGAAAGATTGATAATCATATTTCCAAGAGCACGGCCCATAAGAAATTCCATTGATAAATAGTATACAATCTTAGCATCCTTCTCATCATATGCTTTCTGAGTTGCTATCCACTGATCGATTACAATATCCTTTACTGCATAAGCAACACATACAAACTTATGTCTGTCACTTATTTCATCAAGGCTTTTTCTGTAAAGCATTTTAGCCTGTTCTTTCACACGCTTCTTGAATTCTGCCTTGAATTCTTCATGCTTTTCCATACCTTCGTTCTTAGCCATATTAAATCTCCTTTTTTATGCTATTAGAGAGAAACAATGACAGGCATTGCTTCTCTCTTTTTAATAAATTTTATAGCCAAATATTTCAAGTCAAATTCTAAAGAGCTTTTTCTACGCATGTGCTATTTCTGGCAGCTGTCATCTGTTGCTTTTTCAACACCCAACATTCCGGTCTCACCGTTAATATTCCACTCTTTTTCATACCCGTTTATTTTACCAAATATGACATTATCTGCCAACACTTCAGACTTAATTTCGTCAAGATTGTTCTCCATTATAGCTTTTATTGTATCGTTTTTATCTACATTTACCACAATTTTGTCCATTACCTGGAAATCAGCTTCTTTTCTCATTGTCTGAATCTTACTGATTATTTCTCTAACAAATCCTTCTTCAATAAGTTCATCTGAAAGTTTTGTATCAAGTACTACAGTAATATTATTATCGCTTTCTGATACATATCCCTCAACCTGAGCCATATCAATAAGTAAATCTTCTTTTTCAAGAACTACTTCGTTGCCGTCAAAATCGAATGTTAAAGGTTCTCCGGCATTAATCTTATCCATAGCTGCATTTCCGTCTAATGATGATAATGCTTCTTTAATCTTGCCTAAGAATTTACCATATTTAGGTCCAACTGTTCTAAGCTGTGGCTTAAATGAATATGAAGTAAATGCTCTTACATCATCTGTAAACTCAACTTCCTTAACATTTAATTCTTCTTCAATGATTTCTTTGTAGAAATCAGATAATTCAAATCCTGCCTTAACGAACATCTTTCCAATTGGCTGTCTATTCTTAATTGCAGATGCATTTCTACATGCACGACCAAGTACTACAATATCAAGTACTCTTTCCATGTTTTCTTCCAATTCTTTGTCAATGTAAGATTCATTAACTTCTGGGAAGTCACATAAATGAATACTTTCAGGTGCTGTTTCATCTACGCTTCTTACGATATTCTGATAAATATCTTCTGTCATAAATGGAATCATTGGTGCAGCAGCCTTTGATACTGTAACAAGTGCTGTATATAATGTCATGTAAGCATTAATCTTATCCTGTGGCATGTCTTTTGCCCAGAAACGTTCTCTTGAACGTCTTACATACCAGTTACTCATATCATCTACAAAATCATCTAATGCTCTTGCAGCTTCAGGGATTCTGTAGTTACCAAGGTTTTCATCTACTGCCTTAACCATAGAGTTAAGTTTTGATAATAACCATTTATCCATAACACTTAATTTATCATAATCAAGTGTGTATTTTGTTGGGTCAAACTGATCAATTTCAGCATATAAGACATAGAACGCATACGTGTTCCAAAGTGTTCCCATAAACTTACGCTGTCCTTCCTGAACTGCTTTACCATGGAAACGGTTTGGAAGCCATGGAGCTGAGTTAGTGTAGAAATACCATCTGATGGCATCGGCACCGTACTGTCCTAATGCTTCAAAAGGATCTACTGCGTTACCCTTTGACTTACTCATCTTCTGTCCGTTTTCGTCCTGAACGTGACCAAGTACGATTACGTTCTTGTATGGAGCCTTATCAAACAATAATGTTGATTCAGCCATTAATGAATAGAACCATCCTCTTGTCTGGTCAACAGCTTCTGAGATAAAATCAGCAGGGAACTGTTTTTCAAATAAATCTTTATTTTCAAATGGATAATGATGCTGTGCAAATGGCATTGCTCCTGAGTCGAACCAGCAGTCAATAACTTCAGGTACTCTCTTCATTGTGCCACCACACTCTTTACACTTAAATGTTACTTCATCAATGTAAGGTCTGTGTAATTCAACCTTAGCATTATCAGGATTTCCACTTCTTTCTGCTAATTCTGCACGGCTGCCAATTGATTCCTGACATCCGCAATCGCAACATTCCCAGATATTAAGTGGTGTACCCCAATAACGGTTTCTTGAAATACCCCAATCCTGTACATTTTCAAGCCAGTTTCCAAAACGTCCTTCACCGATTGATTTTGGAATCCAGTTTACAGTGTTATTATTTGCAACAAGTTTATCCTTAACTTCTGTCATCTTAATAAACCATGATTCTCTTGCATAATAGATTAATGGTGTATCACATCTCCAGCAATGTGGATAATCATGTTCAAACTTAGGTGCATCAAATAACTGTCCGCTCTTGTCAAGGTCTACTAATACCTTAGGATCAGCATCCTTTACAAATAAACCTGCATAAGGTGTGTCTTCTGTAAGTTCACCCTTGTCATTTACAAGCTGTACAAAAGGAAGGTCATAGTTACGTCCTACATTAGCATCATCTTCACCGAAAGCAGGAGCAATATGAACAATACCTGTACCATCACTCATAGTAACGTATGTGTCACATGTTACAAAGAAACCTTTCTTTCTCTGCTTATCAGCAATAGCCTTTGCACATTCATATAATGGTTCATATTCTTTATATTCAAGGTCAGCACCCTTCATTGTTTCTAATACTTCATAAGCTTTTTCGTCTTCTGTTGCAAGCTTTCCTAATACTGTGTCAAGTAAAGCTTCTGCCATATAATAAGTATATCCGTCAGCTGCTTTAACCTTGCAGTATGTGTCATTAGGGTTAACACAAAGAGCTACGTTAGATGGAAGAGTCCAAGGTGTTGTTGTCCATGCAAGGAAATATGCATCTTCACCAACAACTTTAAATCTTACGATAGCTGAACGTTCCTTAACTGCCTTGTATCCCTGTGCAACTTCCTGTGATGAAAGAGGTGTTCCACATCTTGGGCAATAAGGTACAATCTTAAAACCTTTGTATAATAATTTCTTATCCCAGATAGTCTTTAAAGCCCACCATTCAGATTCAATAAAATTATCATCATAAGTTACATATGGGTTCTCCATATCTGCCCAGAAACCAACTGTTCCTGAGAAGTCTTCCCACATTCCCTTGTATTTCCATACAGATTCCTTACATTTCTTAATGAAAGGTTCCATACCGTATTCTTCAATCTGTTCTTTTCCATTTAAACCTAATAATTTTTCTACTTCAAGTTCTACAGGAAGTCCGTGTGTGTCCCATCCTGCCTTTCTTGGAACCATATATCCCTTCATTGTTCTGTATCTAGGGATCATATCTTTAATTACACGTGTTAATACGTGTCCGATATGTGGTTTTCCGTTAGCTGTTGGAGGTCCATCATAAAAAGTATATGTTGGTCCTTCTTTTCTATTTTCCATACTTTTTTCAAAGATGTGATTGTCATCCCAGAATTTTTCTGTTTCTTTTTCTCTGTCAACAAAGTTCAAATTGGTTGATACCTTCTTGTACATTTCAATCTCCTTTCTTTTTTGTCATCAGATGTTTGCGAAAATAATGTATTCCCGGTATGCGACAGATTTTTCTGCAAGCAAACACGTTAATTTTCTTATTTTGCTCCGCCGCCTATGGTACAGCGAAAAACTAAACTCGCTTCGCTCAGACAGTCGTTTTATCGCTGTACACTATGCTCGCAAAATTACGAAAATTTGCCTATTGTTTGCTTGCAGAAAAATCTGTCGCATATCCTATCTGCATTGTTTTCGAAAACATCCAATGATATCTGTGTATTTATTTTATTGTGCGTCCACTATGGAGCACTTTTTATTTAGTGTGTAAGCACTAAATAAAAAGGCTCCCGCCCTGTAAAGGACGAAAGCCTGTATTTTCGTTAACCACCTTTTACAGCATACGCAGGATTTCTCCTTTAATATGTGTTCCCTTTAACGGTGGATACCGTCAGCGCCTACTAAACTTTATACGTTCTTTGGACTGCAGCTCCAGAGTGATGTTCATATACCTGCTACTTGTATTCGGCTTCCACCTTATCCGAACTCTCTATAACGTTCACTATGCATTATTTATGCAAGGCAACTACTGTCTCTATCAACGCTTTTATTATTTTATTGTCCTTTTGGACTTTTTCTTACTTTGTTATTCTAATCTAACAAATATCAGTTGTCAACTTTTTTAAATAAGTTCTTCAGCTTCTTTTATATTATTTACCCCAATTATATTGATTCCAGTGATTTCTGTAAGATTTTTCTTGGATACAGCAGGCATTATACACGTTGTAAAACCAAGTTTCTTAGCTTCCTGTACTCTTTTGTCTGCCTGTGATACCGCTCTTACTTCTCCTGCAAGCCCTACTTCACCGAAAACTATTGTCTTTGGGTCTATTACTCTGTTCTTAAAGCTACTGATTAATGCCATTACTAATGCAAGGTCTAATGCCGGTTCATTGATTTTCATTCCACCTGCTATATTAACATATGCATCATAATCGCACATCTGAACTCCAATTCTTTTTTCGATAACTGCCATTAAAAGATTAACTCTGTTATAGTCTGTTCCCACCGCCGTTCGTCTCGGCATTCCAAAGTTGGTGTGGGATATTAATGCCTGTATTTCTACAAGAATCGGTCTTGTTCCTTCCATTAAACATGCCACAACTGAACCTGAAGCATCCTCAGGTCTTCCATCCAACATAAATTCTGACGGATTTAATACTTCCCTAAGTCCTTCTGAACTCATTTCAAATACTCCAATTTCATTAGTTGAACCAAAACGGTTCTTAACTCCTCGGATTATTCTATATGCTGCATGTCTGTCACCTTCAAAATATAAAACCGTGTCAACCATATGTTCCAAAACCCTAGGTCCTGCAACAACCCCTTCTTTGGTTACGTGACCTACAATAAATATTGGAATGGTATTACCTTTAGCTAACTGCATAAGAAAGTTAGTTGACTCCCTAACCTGACTTACACTACCTGGAGCTGAGCCTATATCCTCTCTTACCATAGTCTGTATTGAGTCTATTACTACTGCATCAGGTTTTGTTTCTAAAATAACTGACTCTATTATATCAAGGCTTGTCTCTGACAAAAGACTTAAATTATCGGAAAACTGTCCCATTCTGTTTGCTCTAAGCTTAATCTGCTTAAGGGATTCTTCTCCTGAAATATATAAAATCTTCTTGCCATTATTTGACATATTTCTACATACCTGAAGAAGTAATGTGGACTTTCCTATTCCCGGATCACCGCCTACAAGTATTAGCCCGCCGGGAACTACTCCCCCTCCTAATACTCTGTCCAGTTCTCCAAAACCTGTTGTGATTCTCTCCTCATCATCTGCCGTAACCTGATTTATTGTTACCGGTTTATTATTAATTAATCCCCTTCTAATGTTATTGTTGGTCTTTGCCCCCATCGGTTCTTCTACAAAAGTTCCTACCTCTTTACATCCCGGACACTGTCCTAACCATTTACTTGACTCGTAACCGCACTCTTTGCAAAAGAAAACCGTCTTTTTTGATTTTGCCATGGCTCTCCTATTTTGTTTTGTAGCTTTATTTTATATCTTAATTTAAAATCTTACTTATTATGCTGTTACAACTTTTACAGTAGTAAGATTTCCGTTCTCTAAATCTACATCTAATGTAATCTTTCCGCCAACGTCTGTCTTAGATACTCCAAGGTCTCTGTCTCCAACAAAAACTCTGTATTCCTTGTTAGATTCTAATTCTAATGTAATCTGTGTCTGACCTTTTCCGTCTACGAAAAAGCTTACTTCATCTGCTGTTTCCTTAAAAACGCTTACTGCTGTTCCCGGAATTGATTCATAAACAAAAGTTCCGTTCTTTTCAAGTTTTGTAATTTCCTTAAATGTTTTTACTTTATATAAATCTCCATTAACTTCAAAGTCTGCTAACTTTGTTTTCTGTGGTAATTCATAATTACCGAAGCTGATTGAACCATTATTTTCTTTTCTGATTAATTCCTTAATTACTGCCATTTTGTCCTCCTGTTATTAAATCATCTAATGTGACTTTATCTATTTTTTTTGGTAGTTCTAGTATAATACATTTTAAACTATTCTGCCACAGAAAAAGTTACGGATTTGTTCTTATATGACACTGTAACTTTATCTCCCTGCTTAACTTTTTCTGCAAGTATTTCCTCTGCCAGATTGTCTTCTATTTTGTTCTGAATCATCCTTCTTAAAGGTCTTGCACCATACTTCTTATCGTAGCTTTCCTTTGCAAGGGCACTCTTCAGTGTTTCAGTATATTTAAGCTCAATATTCATCTGTTCCTTAACCTGTTTTGCAAGATTTCTAAGCATAATGTTAACTATGCTCTTTACTTCTTTTTCAGTTAAAGCATGGAATACTATAATTTCATCAATTCGATTAATAAACTCAGGTTTAAACATTAACTTAACTTCTTCCATAACACTTGCTTTCATCTTTTCATAATCCTGCTTCTCTGTTATGTCTCTGCTAAAACCTAAATGTTTAGGGTCTATTATTCTGTTTGCTCCTGCATTTGATGTCATAATAATAATTGTATTTTTAAAGCTAACTTTTCTACCCTTTGAATCTGTAATCTGGCCGTCATCAAGAACCTGTAACAATATGTTAAACACATCAGGATGAGCTTTTTCGATTTCATCAAAAAGAACTACTGAATATGGATTTCTTCTAACCTTATCACTAAGCTGTCCGCCTTCTTCATATCCAACATATCCCGGAGGTGAACCAATAAGTTTTGATACACTGTGTTTTTCCATATATTCTGACATATCAACACGAATCATTGCATCTTCTGAACCGAAAACTGCTTCTGCCAATGTTTTTGAAAGTTCTGTTTTTCCTACACCTGTAGGTCCCAAAAACAGAAATGAACCAATTGGTCTATTGGCACTTTTTAGTCCCACTCTTCCTCTTCGTACAGCCTTTGCCACGGCAGTTACAGCTTCTGTCTGGCCTACAACACGCTTATGCAATATTGATTCTATCTTTAATAATCTCTGCTGTTCGTTCTTTCCCATTTTTGTTACCGGGATTCCTGTCCACATTGATACTATTTCTTCTATTGTATTTTCATCAATAACAGGTCTGTATTCTTTCTCTGTTCCCTGCCACTTTGCAATAGCCTTATCAAGAGCTGTCTGTGCTTTGTCTAAATCCTTTTTGCGCACTGCTGCTCCTTTGAAATCTCCGTGTCTTACGCACATTTCAAGTTCAAGATTTAATTCAGCTACATCAAGTTCTTTATTTGTTACTGACTTTGGCTTTGGTTTTTCCTTAATTCTTACTTTTGAACATGCCTCATCTATTAAGTCAATTGCCTTGTCCGGAAGATTTCTGTCATTAATATATCTTGTTGAAAGTTTTACTGCAGCTTCCACTGCTTCATCTGAAATATTAACCTTGTGAAATTCTTCATAAGCACTTTTTAATCCATGCAAAATCTCAATAGTCTGGGCTTCTGTAGGCTCCTCAACAGTAACCGGCTGAAATCTTCTCTCAAGGGCTGCATCTTTTTCAAAATACTTTCTGTATTCTGCAATTGTTGTTGCCCCTATAACCTGGAGACGTCCTTTTGTTAATGATGGTTTCAAAATATTTGAGGCATCCATTGAACCTTCTGCGCCACCGGCACCGATAATTGTATGAATTTCATCAATAAAAAGAATAATGTTTCCTGAATTTTCAACTTCATCCATTATTCTTTTTAATCTTTCCTCAAACTCGCCTCTATATTTTGAGCCTGCAACAGTACCTGAAAGATCAAGACTTATTAATCTTTTTCCTTCCATTGTTTCAGGAACAAGTCCTTGTACAATCTTCTGGGCTATTGCCTCAACTATTGCTGTCTTACCAACACCCGGCTCTCCTATAAGACAAGGATTATTCTTTGTTCTTCTGCTTAAAATCTGAATAATTCTTCTTATTTCAACATCTCTTCCAACTACAGGGTCAAGCTGACCTGCCTTTGCTGCCTTAGTCAAATCTCTTCCGAACTGGTCTAATGTTGGTGTTGCAGAAACGTTGTCATCTCTTTGACGCTTTTCTGTCTGGATGTACTGTCTTATCTCTCTTGGATCTCTATTTGTAAGTTTTAAAATATCTGCACAAATCTTTTTAATATTTACCCGAAAACTTGTAAGAATACAATGTGCCTCACAATCAGGATCTGCAACTATGGCAAGAAGAATATGCTCTGTTCCAATCTGAGGCAATCCCTGTTTTGACGCCTCTACATAAGCTCTTTCCAATATTGCCTTGGCCCTTGCTGTTGTTTCCAGATTTCTGCTTCTGGACCTTGTACGCACTCTGCCTTCTATTCCCATGTCCTCACTAATGGCTTTCATTATATCTGCATAAACAAGATTATAGTTATACAAAATATTTGCTGCCACACCTTCTGATACTTTGGAAATGCCTGCCAATAAATGTTCCGTGCCGATATAATTCATACCAAAACTTATAGCCACTTCTTTAGCATATTCCATAGCTTCAATAGCCTGTCTGGTAAAATTACCTCTTTCCATTACCTTTCCTCCATATTTTTCTGCTAACATACCCCAGACCGAAGTCTGGGGTATTCCTAATTAATCTAAATCAATAAATTCAAAATCTTCATCATCCTCATCGTCATCCGGAAGCATGTCTTTTAATGTTTCTTTCATATCTTCTTCCGCTTCTAACTGAGCTTTTTCAGATTCTTTCTCTATTTCATCTTCAGTTGTTTCTGCCGCATCTTCTATGTCATCTAAATCTAATACAACATCCTGATTCAAATCAGTAGCTTCTTCAACCTGTGGAATTTCCACATCATCTGCTTCAGGGAAATCTTCAACAACCTCATCTAAAGCTTCTGGTTCTTCAACAGTTTCAGGAATTGAAACATCTTCAGGTTTTTCTATTTCTTCAACCTGTTCTTCCATAGGTTCAATTTCATCTGATTCTTCCACGTCATTTGATTCTGTTGAATCTTCTGCATCTTTCTTGTCTTTTCCATTGCCATTGTTTTCGTCATCATATTTTTTCTGCTTGGCAAGTCTTTTTTCTTTTCTGTTAAGCTTAATATTTATAATAACAAAAATAAGAATAATTATAACAATTACAAGTCCGCATGCAATCTTAAGAAGCATATTGTATTTTGATACTAATGTATTATATTTGTTCTTTACATTGTTGTATGCCTTATTTGCTGCTTCAATCTGAGTATTTACATCATCTTCTGCAATATATCTCTGGAAACATTTTTCATTGTCATCGTAGCAATAAAGGTTTGTATCGCCATTCCAGTTCATTGCATATAGAAGATATAACCCCTCTTCTTCATTTAAAACCCAGGCATTAACTTCCTGATCAATTACAGTAATCTGTTTCTTTGTGTACTTCTTTAAGCAAGATGCCTTTTCAGAAGGATTAACTACTGTATACATTCTGCTGGCAATCTTAATATTTCTTAATGAAGAAAACTTCTTTGTTTCATAATCATAGATGTAAAATCCTTTAGTGCTTCCCTTCTTTAAATAGAAAGCTGTAAGGTCTTTCTTATCACCTTTGATTGCTTCATACTGCTTACCGTCATACTCAGCTTTTGTTTTTGAAAAACCTTCAGGAATAAGATCATCCTTAAAATCTTCTACTATCTTGTATTCACCTTTGCCAACTGTAATGTCTGATTTAGAAGCCTTCTTTGATTTCTTACTGCTTGTTGAACTGCTGTCTTTAGCAGTTGTTTCATCTGTTGAACTTCCGGCTTTGTATGTTGCCTGTTCAGCCTCTGTAAGCTTTGTAGTATTAATTTCATATTTGTTTTTTGCGCCTGTACTTGATGTAACAACTACTGCTGTGTAGTTTTTACCAAAATCCATTTTAGTATTAATTCCATCTTTCTCTATAGCCCATGTTGAACCTGAAGTTGCAGGACTTGCAACAATCTCAATAGATTCTGTATCTGACATAACTGTTATGTCATATGTATAAGTTGTTGAACTAAAATTAAGTTCTGCCTTTGTCTTCTTTCCTGCTGCATTTACAGCATAAACTTTCATAGACTGTAAATCTGTTGTCTGGTCAGCCAAAACACTTACCTGAACGCCTGTTGTAAGCATTGCCAAAGTTAAAATCAGCATAACCATCTTTCTTAAATTTTTCATTTAAATACCTTCCTTATTTTGATATTTTAAGTATATAACTATGCCTCATCAATAGCCTTGCCAATATCATTTCTCATATATTTATTTTCGAACTGAATTAATTTTGTAGCTTCATAGGCATTTGCTCTGGCTTCCTTTAAATCTTTTCCTTTTGCAGTTACCCCAAGTACACGTCCACCGTTAGTAACAATCTTGTCACCTTCAGCCTTTGTGCCTGCGTGGAAAACATAGTATCCTTCTTTGTTTTCAAAGTTTTCAAGGCCTTTGATTTCAAAGCCTTTTTCATATGAAACAGGATATCCGTTACTTGCCAATACAACACATACTGCTGCATTGTCTTCAAACTGTAAATCTATCTGATCTAAGGTTCCGTCAACACATGCTTCAAAAACATCAATAATATCATTCTTCATTCTTGGAAGAACTACCTGAGCTTCAGGATCACCGAATCTTGCATTGTATTCAAGAACCTTTGGTCCGTCTTCTGTTAACATTAAGCCAAAGAAAATAACTCCCTTAAACTCTCTTCCTTCTGCTGCCATGGCATCAACTGTTGCCTGGTAAACATACTTCTTGCAAAATTCATCAACTTCTTCTGTATAAAAAGGACTAGGTGAAAATGTTCCCATTCCTCCTGTATTAAGACCCTGATCACCATCTTTTGCTCTTTTGTGATCCTGTGCTGATGTCATAATCTTTATAGTTTTTCCATCAACAAATGAAAGTACTGAAACTTCACGACCTGTCATAAATTCTTCTATTACAATAGTATTTCCTGCATTACCAAATTTCTTATCAAGCATTAATTCCTTAACGCCATCCATTGCTTCTTCCTTAGTATTGCAAATCAAAACACCTTTTCCAAGAGCAAGTCCGTCTGCTTTTAATACAATAGGATATTTAGATGTTTCAAGATACTTCATTGCTTCTTCAGGTGAATCAAAGTTCTCGTATCCTGCTGTAGGAATATTATATTTCTTCATTAAGTCTTTTGAGAAAGCTTTTGAACCTTCAAGAATGGCTGCATTCTTTCTTGGTCCGAATACCCTAAGTCCTGCTTCTTCAAACTTATCAACAATACCGCCTACCAATGGATCATCCATACCTATAACTGTTAAGTCGATTTCTTTTTCCTTTGCAAAATCAACTAATTTATCAAATTCCATTGCTCCAATGTTTACACATTCAGCAACCTGACCGATTCCTGCATTTCCCGGTGCACAATAGATTTTGTCAACCTTAGGGCTTTTTGCCACTGCTGTTGCAATTGCATGTTCTCTTCCGCCACTTCCAACAATAAGTACTTTCATTTTATATCTCCTTGTCTTACTATCCTTAATGGATTCTATTCAATAAAATTATTCTCCAATTGCTATTTTGCCATTGGCAATATCGTTAATTGCCTGTGGTAAAATCTTCCACTCTGCCTGCTCCATAACTCTCTTCTGAAGAATTTCAGGTGTATCACCTTCTAATACCTCAACAGCCTTCTGGTATATAATAGGACCTGTATCTGTTCCTTCATCTACGAAATGAACTGTAGCTCCTGTAATTTTAACTCCACGCTCCAACGCTTTTTCGTGAACGTGTAATCCATAAAATCCGTTTCCGCAGAAAGATGGGATTAATGATGGATGTATATTTATAATTCTGTTTCTATATTTATTAATTAATTCTTCCGGTAAAACCACAAGAAAACCTGCAAGTACAATCAGGTCAAGATTGTATGAATCTATTGTTCTGATTAACGCCTTATTAAATTCATCTCTTGTAGCATAATCCTTAATACATACGCTTTCTGCCTTAATTCCGTTGTCTTTTGCTCTGGTTAAAGCATATGCATCTTTCTTATTGCTAATTACAACTTCTAACTTAGCATTTGTAATTACTCCACTATGTACACCGTCTATAATAGCCTGTAAATTAGTTCCACCACCTGAAACCATTACTCCTACCTTTAACATAATTCCTCCTATTAAGTACCAAAAAAGTTATTGATACTAAGCAGTATTTATTTTCTTTAGAAAAGCATATAGGCTAGTTGAAAAACTAGCCTTTTCATTTAAATATTTACTATACTAATTCTGCACACTTTTCTCCGGCTTCTACCTGTCCTAATTCGTAGCATGTTTCTCCTGCTGCCTTTAAAGCTTCCATTGTCTTGTCTACGTCTGCAGGATCAATTGCCAATACCATACCGATACCCATGTTGTAAGTATTGTACATCATTTCTTCTTCAATATCTCCTGTCTTTGCAAGAAGTTTGAAGATTGCAGGTACTTCGTAGCTGTCTTTCTTAACTACTGCCTTTACTCCGTCAGGAAGCATTCTTGGAATGTTTTCGTAAAAACCACCACCTGTAATGTGGCTACATCCCTTGATTGTTACTCCTGCTTCTTTTACTTTCTTTAACGCCTTAACATAAATTCTTGTAGGTGCAAGTAACGCTTCACCTAAAGTCTTTCCTAACTCATCATAATATGTATTAAGAGATTCTTCTGTCATTTCGAATACTTTTCTTACTAAAGAAAATCCGTTGCTATGAACACCTGAAGATGCAATACCGATTAACTTATCTCCAGGCTTAATATTTTCACCTGTAATAAGGTCTTTCTTGTCTACAACGCCTACTGCAAATCCGGCAAGATCATATTCGTCAACAGGCATAAGTCCCGGATGTTCTGCTGTTTCACCACCAACTAATGCAGCTCCTGACTGCTTACATCCTTCAGCTACACCACTAACGATTGTTGCAATCTTTTCAGGATAGTTCTTTCCACATGCAATGTAGTCAAGGAAGAAAAGAGGTTCTCCACCTGAACATGCAATGTCATTTACACACATGGCAACACAGTCAATACCGATTGTGTCATGCTTATCCATAATATATGCTAACTGTACTTTTGTACCACATCCGTCTGTTCCTGATAATAATACAGGTTCTTCCATCTTCTTAATTGAATCTAAGCTAAAAGCACCTGCGAAACCGCCAAGACCACCTAAAACTTCCGGTCTCATTGTTTCCTTAACATGCTTCTTCATAAGCTCTACTGATTTGTAACCTGCTTCAATATCTACTCCAGCTTTCTTGTAATCCATTTTCTCCTCATTTCCGCCGCAGGGGCTCTTTCGTTTTATTTAGTGGGACAGCCTCTTTAGAGGTCCCGGATTCTCTGTCTTATCTTCTTATTTTTTCATGCCTTCCAGGTAAGCTTTA
>OHNX01000564.1_pt1 | contig 15553 bp, 8 predicted proteins | sample 1569691 | NCBI WGS metagenome assembly OHNX01 (sample SAMEA3879507, study PRJEB24766) | human gut metagenome | biome: human-associated habitat; feature: feces | place: USA | collected 1985/1987
TTATTTAATTTTTAACCGACTAGTGACCAAAAAATTTTTAGTGGACACTAGTGATGTGGAAGTAAAAAGTTTATTGGTAGCAATATTAGGCATTTCGGACGACAGAAACAAAAAAAAGGAAAGCTATTTCCAAAAAAACATGCAGATTACAATGGAAAAAACATTGCAACCTGCATATAAATCGGGAGAAGCGTGAATTATAAGTTAGCTTCCGTCACTACCTGCCCGTCAAACAGATTGATGATACGTCCGGCAAATCCGGCATCATGTTGTGAGTGTGTCACCATGACAATCGTAGTGCCTTCCTTATTCAGTTCATTCAGTAGTTCCATTACCTCTTTTCCGTTCTTTGAATCGAGGTTACCGGTAGGCTCATCGGCAAGTATCAGTTTAGGGTTTGATACGACTGCACGGGCGATTGCCACGCGTTGCTGTTGTCCGCCGGACAATTGTTGCGGGAAGTGCTTGCTGCGGTGCATGATTGCCATACGCTCCATAGCGGTTTCCACCCGGCGCTTGCGTTCGGTGGCAGGAATGCCCATGTAGAGTAGCGGCAGTTCGATGTTTTCGTATACATTCAGCTCATCAATCAGGTTGAAACTTTGGAATACAAAGCCGATGACTCCTTTACGCAAGTTGGTACGTTGGGCTTCTGTATATTTGGATACTTCCGTCCCATTCAAGTAATATTCTCCGGATGTAGGATTGTCCAACAGACCGAGGATATTCAGTAAAGTGGATTTTCCGCAGCCTGAAGGTCCCATGATAGCAACAAACTCCCCTTCTTTCACTTCAATGTTTACGTCGTTCAAAGCCAGAGTCTGTACTTCCTCGGTCTTGAAAATCTTCTGTAAGTTTACTGTCTTAATCATAATGCTTTGTTTTTATGGGTTATAAATATATTATTTCTTACTCGGATTTGATGCAGTCAATCGGATTTGTTTTGTTCAGCAAATAACTTTGCAGACACACTGTGACGGCAGATATTATCCAGACAATACATAGTGGCAATAGAAAGTCCATAACGGTGAAGGGGGCTTTATAGGCAAACTGTTCATGCCAATGGTGCATGAGCCAATAGACAATGGGGACAGCTAGAATATATGCAAGCAGAATTTGCAGGCAGAATGGTTTATTCAGCAACAGCACGATTTGTCGGGATGTTGCTCCATGAATCTTGCGAATGCTGATTTCGCGGATACGCTGGCGAGTGGCATACCATGAAATGCCGAATAAGCCGAAGCAGGTCAATATCAAGCCAATCAGAGAATAGGCGATAAGGAGTTTGGAGAGAGACAAGACTTTACCATTGCGTTTCATAAAGTCTTGGTGCATGTCTGTGTATTGAAATATCTCCCCTTCATTCATCTTTTCCCATATTTGGGCTATTTGATGTAGTGTTTCTTGTTTATTGCTTTCAATCAGCTTAATCTGCAGATAGTTGGCACCCGACATTCTCTCTGTAGGTGGAAGGTAAAGTATGACCGGGGTAATTTCATTTTCCAATGAACTGAACGGGAAGTCCTCTAATACACCGCCGATGATGTATAAAGAATCGGCAGACTGGTCAAATTCTTTCAAAGGTTTTCCAATGGCATTTATTCCTGCTGGAATCAGCATTCTGACATAGCTTTCGTTGACCAGTGCAGGATAGGCATATTGTTTTTGCAGTTGTTCGGGAGCGTTGCCGGACAAGAGTTTGAACCCCATCGTTTTTACCAGATTGGCATCACTATACAGCATTAATAGGTAGGAACTTTTTTCCGTACCGTCGGCTTGTTTGATGGATAGCTCACGTATCCATGAATTCAATATGGAGCCTTGTGACAGGGCGATGGACTCTATTCCTTGTACATGTTTCTCCAGCTCTTCTTTAAGTATTGTAGCCGGTGCGGCATTGAAATCTCCTATTTCAATCCGATTTTCGTAACAGTAGGCCCGTTCCTTGATGAGATTGATTTGTTCATTGGCAACGAGAGTAGCGAATATCAGCCCTATAGAAATGGAAAACTGAAGAATGACCAGCAAAGCTATGAAACGTTGTTTCTTTTTACCTCCGTAAAGCGTCTTGTATTCGCTGAATGAGAGTTGTGAAAGTCTATGGCTGATATACCAGGCAGGGACAATGGACATAACTAGTACAAAGAGCACTAACAAGGGTAGCATCTGTAGGCTGAAAAAGAAATGTACGTTTAAATGGGATGCAAATAATCCATTGAAAAAAGACAGACAGTCGTTGATGATGAGTAAAGATAATCCGAATGCCAGCAGCACAGTGAGGAATGCATCACCAAACAGTTGGATGCGGATATCCTTCAAGCTGCTTCCCATCAGTTTCTCCACATGTATCATTTTGAGCTGTTGCAATACACGGCTCAGGCTCATGTTGGTATAGTTGCAGCAGGCTATGATAAGTACCAACAAGGCGGCAGCAAGGCTGATATACAATAATTGCACATTACTTTGATTGATATACGGCAGAGGTTGTTGTGTATCGTAGTCCGGTGTAGTAAAGTAGATGTCGGACAGAGGGTCGACGTAATATTGTGTCTTTTCCGGAATCAAAGTGGGAATTTTGTCGTGGTTGATTTTTTCGGTAAACTGTTGGGCATCGGTATTTGGAATTAGTTTCAGAAACGTCATTCCACCCCAAAAGTCTTTGTTATTCCCGGTAATCATGTCGAATTGGAGCAATGATTGTGACCGTGACTTTAATATGGCTGCCACTTCATAACTTTGGGTATCAGTCATGGTTTTTATTTCCAGCAATTCTCCTAATGGATTTTTATCTCCAAACAGTTTATGTGCAAAAGCTTCACTGAGTGCTACTTTGCCCGGTTGTTCCAATACTTGCTTTAAACTACCGGCAATGGGATGATAGTGGAAGAAATGTTGCAAAGTAGTATCGGCAGATATAAAGGTTATATCGTGGTAAATCTCCCCTCCATATTTACAATATTGTGGAACCAGAGAATTGATACGCAGGTAGTCTTCCACTTCTGCATATTTTTCTTTCAGCATAGGGGGAATATTGGCATCAGCATAGGCCACCTTGCTTCCGTCCTGCATCGGATTATCCTGACGCAGACAGAAAATACGGTTCTTGTCCCGATTGCCACTCTCTATATTGTAATCATGTACATAATAGGTGAACAGCAAGTTTGTACATGCTAGCCCTATAGCCAGACTGACTATAGAAATGAAGAAGAAAACTTTGTTTCTCCACCAACTGCGGGTAATTATTTTTAGGATTGTAAGTATGGTCATAATCTTTAGGTAAATATATTTTCTTATTCGTTTTTAATGACTTCTGCCGGATTTGTCCTTGCTATTTTCAGAATACGGAAAATAATAGTCAGAGTAGTAATGACAGCTACGATTATGAAGATTGAAATCCAAAATAGCGGGCCATCATTAAAGAATACGATATACATGTTTTTCCATAACTGCAGTATGGCATAACATAAAGGAAATGCCATTGTTGCCGAGAGTACAAGCTGATAAATATACGTACGGGCAAACAATATGATAATCTGTTTCAATCCTGCACCATTTACTTTACGGATTGCCACTTCCTTTTGTCTGCGTTCCGTATCCAGTGTGATTGCCGAATAGACGCCTAATAAAGTGATTATAAGGCTGACAAATGAGAAGAATAAGATTATCCCTTTCATGTTGTTCTCGATGGCTTGCGCTTGGTGAATGTCTTCCTGCAAGGTCGAAATGTGTAATTGTATACTCGGTGGAAGATTCTCTTCCAGCATTTTCTTAACGAAAGCCTCTACTTCTTCTGCTTTTCCGGGTACACACTTCAAATAGCAATGACCTACATAATATTTGAAATCACAAGGCAGAAAGACGAAGCCCTGGCTCTGATTGTAAGTGTCGGCTACAAAATCGGAACAAATGCCGCATACCGTGTAGCTATCTTGATAATTGTACAAGGTGGTTCCCAGTAAATCCTTCTTTATACGTTCTACCAATTTACGGTCTGCTACCATGTCACTATTTGTCTTCAGGACATGCCCGGAGAGAATGGGGATATTCATAAACTCGAAAAAGTTATTAGGAACATTCATTATATTGACTTCAAGGCTACTTTCCCGGTTATCTTTTTCTGTCTGCATGCTTGTTCCCGAAATACCTTTCAGATAATTAATATCTGTCAGCATTTTATCTTTTATATCCGGATGTTGACTGATGCGCTCTATGAGAGCAAGCTTTTCGTCATTTTTCATAAAACGGTAATCCATAGGAATACTGATGATTTCGGACTTTTCTTTTTCTGTCAGTGTGTTGAACAGTGTGGAACCGGTCTTGTTAGCCTGCAAATATAAAGCGACTGTAAAGACTATGAATAACCAACAGATGAAAAATTGGATACCCAAAAGACAATTTCGTATCTTCTGTTTGTGGCGTTTGGATTTGTTCTTGTAAATACTTGACTGGATGGAGGCATGCTTCATCCTCCATACGGTAAACAAGCAGAGTAATAAGCATAGTAAAATAACGCCTGCCATATATTCTATTGTCTGTATCAATAATAGGTCCCGTTCAATGACTAATGTGAAATCAAATAAAGAGAATGAAAGGTAAGGGGTAAATATTTCTATCAGACAGAAAGTCAATAAGAAGGCTATGAACGAAATGATAATGGCTTGGGTAAAAAGTAACCAAAATAGTTTGTTGCCATTACTTCCATTCACTTTACGAATGCCGAACTCGTGCGAACGGTTCAGATAACTCCCCGTCAAAAAATGAAAAAAGTTGAGTAGACCAGTCAGTAGAATCAAAAGGCCGACAATGAATGTGATTCCGGCAAAGTAAGGGGCAACGGATTTCTCCCGAAAAAGTTTTCCGAAATTCGAGGCTGATACGGTATTTTTCTCATTGAATTGCCCGGACGAAGAAGAGCAAAAGTAAGTCCACCGGTCATACTGTCTCGTCCATCGAATTGTATAAGTCCTTCGCTGTCGTTCAAGATTAACATATCAATCTTTTGGAGAAAGCTAAGGCTGGTATTCAATGGAATATCTTCTATTATCGCTTGTATGGTATAGATGGTACCTCCTGTTCGTGGTGTGGTATCAGGTGAAGAGAAAAGCCGTTGTGCTAAGGTCATTCGCTTTCCTATCGGATTCTCTCCGAGACCAAATATTTTGTGTGCCAGAGAGCGTGTCAGTATCACGGCATTGGGAGTTTGCGATGCTACAGCCCATGAACCTTGTAATACTTCCGGGGTGAACACGCTATGGTAGGCTGTATCTACTTCCATAGCATATAAATCTTCGTAAGGCAGTTCTTCCTTGTCGATAGTTTCCACATTGTAGCTACGTGGGCGGGGATAGGCAACAAAAGTAAATGCTTCTACTTCTTGGAATTGCAATTGGCGCAGACTCTCAAACAACGTAGCGGGAGTTCCGGAATAAGGTTCTTCTGCTGGAGTGTATAGGTTTATGTCTGCAATGCGTTCCCAGTGGGTAAAGCACTTGTCGGTAGAATTTATATAGCGGCTGCAATATAGGCAGATACTAAAACAAAGTATACCTACCGACAGTCCGATGATAGAGATGATATTCTGTGCCTTGTACTTTAATAGGTTTCTGAATGCTGTTTTAATATAATGTCTTATCATAATAGTATCATTATTGTATTATTCGCTTTTGATTACTTCCGCCGGATTCTGTCGTGCAGCCTTTTTTACTTGATAAACCAATGTTAATATGGAAATTAATGATATGATGATTGCTGCAATAATGAACAACCAACTGCTGATGTTGGCTTTGTAGGCAAAATCTTTCAGATAAATGGTTATTCCCCAATAAGATATAGAAATGGCAATCAAAAATGACATTGCTAATATGATAATGTATTTTTTGAGTAATAACAATAAAATTTCCTTATGTGTAGCGCCATGTACTTTTCGTATAGCTATTTCCCGGTATCTTTGTTGTATGTCAAATAAGGACAATCCAAACAAAGCTATTGAGGATATTAGAATGGCCATAAAGGCGAAAAAGGAATAGGTAATAGTTATTTGCTTGTCTGACTTATAGAGATTCTCAACTTCCTGTTTTGCAAAAGTATAATTGAAGGCTCCATCAGCATTGTCGTTGTGTAGGTTTTCCAGGAAGGCAACGGCATCTTTTTGATGTCCTGGAGTAATTTTAGCTTGCAAAGGAATTTGTGAAAGATATGTTTCACCGTATATAAAAGCTATAGGAAGAACCGGTTGGGATAAATGTCCGCAATAAAAATCTTCGACGATACCTATAATCTGATAAGGGCTCAAATCCCTACGCGGCCATAAAGGTTGTTGGGGTTCCAGCCGGGCATTGATTGCGCTTTCGAGTCCAAAGAGTTGCATGGCTTTTTGATTGAGAATCAGTTTTGCTTCACCTTCATGGTCGATGTCGGCATCCCATAAACGTCCCTGGGATAAACGGAAGCCATGAAATCTTATTTCTTCTTCTGTTATGGGAATGCAATACAATTGTTTGAAATTGGCTTCTCCGAGCTTACGGAAAAGTACCGGAGATTCTGTGAAATATTCATAAGGGGATAAAGAGTAATTCCATGCCGTGAATAAAGGAGAGGCATTCATTGCAGTGGATATATTTTCTTTGGAGGCTTTGCGCAAGGAGGTCTGTTTCAGATTTTCTGCTTCAGTGGTAGGCTGTTTGCGTTCATAGCGTTCAAAATGGACTTTAACGATAGAGTCTGTGTCATAGCCTAAATCTATATGAGTCATTTCATACAGTTGTTTGGCGAAGAACATGGAAACAACTATTAGAATGAATGCCACGATATACTGAATACTCAGATAGAGGTTTCTTACAACAGACGATTTTTCACCACTGCCTATTTTCCGTAATGAATGGATAGGCGTGTTGTATTTGAATTTAAAAAACGGATAGATTGAAGCTGTCAATGGCTGTAAAATCAGGATAGCTATGGTTATTCCTATGTCAAATATACCATTAGGTTGTTGAATGACATCAAAATAGTTATTTAAGGGAAAGACGGAAATCTCGACAAGGAACCAGGCTATAAATAATGATACAAGTGTCAGACATAAATTCTCGATATATAGTTGGGAGAATAGCTGTGCTGAATTGTTTCCAAAAACCTTCTTTAGTCTGAATTCTTTGCTTCGTTTCAATAATACAACCGTATAAAGACTCATAAAATTGAAGATGCCTACAATTAAAATTAGTACAGCAACAAGTGCCAATAGATGTAGCTGTGGTAAATTCCCCCTTTGCAGCATGTCCTGCCAAACATCAATGGCTGGATGAAAATACACTTCACGCATGGGAAGCAGTTGATACCTGAATTCAACATCCGCAGCACGTGGAGATTGCCGGAACGCTGCATGCCGTGCATTTATCTTCGTAAAGGAAGCCCCTTTATGAATTAATGCCATTTTCATCGGGAAACGGAACTCCCAATCCTTCTGCAATGTTTCAGGAACAAGCAAGTCGAAATGAAGCGAGCGTTTCCCTCTGTCTTTGCCGATAACTCCGGTCACCGTAAGAGGGTCACCGGTAGAGTATTCAATGGTTTTGCCGATAGGATTTATGTTCCCGAATAGTTTCTCACTCAGCTCTTCTGTGATAAAGGCGGTTTGTGGAGACGCCGCCCATGATTCGGCTTTTCCATATTTCATGGGAAAATCAGTCACTATTAGAAACAAGCTGTCTGCTACAATCGTTTCTACATCAATATGTTTTTCTTCCTTTATGATATAGTCTTTATTGAACCATACGAAAGTGGACATCGCTTCTATGTCTGCATCTTCGAGGGGACCTCCGATAACTGCCGTTTTATTGTTGTCATCTTTGTATTCCTGCACCATGATGCCTATCCGGTCTTTGTTGGGACTATAACAATCTACATCATTTTCCTGCTTCACGTAGCGGAATATAATAATGACACAAGCCAAGCTCAGTGCCAGTCCGATAATATTGATTACCGTATATACTTTAAACCTACTTAATGTTCGGATATATAATAGTATGAGTTTCATATTCGTGTCTTTTATTCGTTTTTCATAATGCTTGCCGGATTGATGTTGGCAGCCTTGCTGATTTGCCTAATAATAGTCAACAAGGAGATGGCAGTTGTTATGGCTACTGCTACGGCAAACAAGTCGAATGTCAAAGGGGCTTTGTGGGCAAAATCCTGCAAATAGAGGGTAATGGCAATCCATGACAAGGGTATGGATAGCAAAGTGGCGACTCCCATGACCGAGAGATACTTTTTAATGAGTAAGGGGTAAATATCCTTTGCTTGCGCACCGTTCACTTTGCGTAAACCTATCTCACGGTAACGTTGCCGAATATCGAACAAGGATATTGACAATAATCCCAATGAAGAGATGAAAATGGCTATTCCGGCAAAGAGCGTATAAATGTTCACCACTTGACGGTCTTCACGATACATCTTTTGGAGTTCATCTTCTATCAGCGTATATTCAAAGTCGGTTCTTCCCGTAGATTCTTCGTATAAGCGGCGCAGGAAATCAATGACTTTGGCTTTATTCTCGTGCTTATACGAGGCTGTAACAGTATAAATTCCGCCTATGCTTGCATCGTGATAATAGATGACAACCGGTTGGATGGATTGTGAAAGGTGCCGAACATTGAAATCCTTTATGACCCCTACTATCTCGCAAGGTGGATTGTAGAAATCCGGTAAGCTGCTTGAGGCGTAGTGTGGTTCTTCAGGTTGCAGCTTGTCTTTGGTGATGTCTTTTATTCCATAGACTCTTTTAGCGGTTTCGTTGATAATTACCTTGAAACTGTTTTTGGTGAACGCTTCATCTATGGAGTCGTTCCATAGGCGCCCCTCTACAAGTTGAAAATCGTATATTGCCATGGAGTGGGTCGTTAAATGTGCAGATAATGCCGGATGGAAACCGTTTTCGGCTCTGTTGAGCGCAAAACTGTCAAAACGGAAGTCGGTGAACAGCAAGTCGTTTCCTCTGCTCCAATGCTCAAACAGAGTGCTTTCACTCATTCGTTTATTGACCAAAGCATTACTTATATATTGTCTTTTTCCTTCATCCAATCCCTCCTCTTTAGTTGTTTTATATAAGCCCAATTTATCGACATACATCCGGCAAGTTATCACATCGTGCGAGCGGAAACCGAGGTCGGCGCAGAGCATATACTCCAACTGCCGTACAAAGAATAGAGAAACGGTTATTATAAAGATGGTTACGACATATTGAAAACACAGTAATATCATGCGTGACCGTGTGGAAAAGCGTGAAGATGCCAGCTCGCGTATGGAGTTGACGGGTCTGCTACATGTGTATTTCAAGAACGGATAAACAGTAGTCAGCAATGGCAATCCTAAAAGTACGATGGCAGAGACCTTCCGGTCAAAGCCGGAGTCTGTTGTGGTAGGTATATAAAGTTCATGGAAAAAGAAAAACCTGGTTATTTCTATTAAAGCCCAGCAAAGGAGTAATGCCAGTCCCGTCAATAAGATGTTCTCGGCATATATTTGCAGGAAAATGTCTGTCCTGCCTGCACCGAACACTTTTTTCACCCCAAACTCTCTTGACCGCTTGGACATGATGACAGTGTAGATGTTGATGAAGTTCAGCAGCCCTATGATACCTACCAGGAAGGCTACTACCATCAATACCCGGACATAGCTTTGGTTGCCATATTGATAGTTCTTGTTTTCTTTTCCGTGGTCTTTATCGTAATATAAATCTTTCAAAGGCAAATACTGATAGCGTACTGTCTCATAAGTGCTCCATTTGCTGCGGGGGTGTTCTTTTGAATACTTTTTATTCAGCAGTGCAATGTCTGTATCCGGTGCCATCAGCATGGCGTATATAGGGTCGAAAAAAAGGAATTCGTCCAGTTCATCCGACATAAATATATCCGGCATCCATGATGTCTTGGTATCGGGGTCGTCCACCACTCCTATAATAGTGAATTTATTCCCTTTTGTGTTTTTGAAAGTAGCGCCTATGGCATTCTTCCCTCCCAGCTTCTTCTTCCAAAAAGAACGGGTGATGACAACATCCCTCGGGCGGACTATTCTTCCGCTTCCGGCAATCACCCTATATGGAAAGATTTTGAAGAAGGTGCTGTCTACGGAAAAAGCGTTCGCTGCAATTTCCTGTTCACCGAACAGAACGGGCATATCCGATATTTGATAAATCACCGTAAATTGTTCTACGGCAGGATCCTTTTCCAATCCCGACCGGTAGCCTCCCAAGAAGTTTTCACCACTGCTGGTAGAGGTTTTTATCAGGCAAATGCGTTTATATTCGGGAAAGCATTGGTTCACTGTATTTTCTTGGTGGATATATCGGGCTACGGTGAGTACGCAAGCCAAACTGCACGCCAGTCCCAATACATTGATAAGGGTGTATGCTTTGAATTTCAGCAATGCATTGATGGCTAAGATTATTTGTCTCATAGTGCGTAGTTTTATTTCATTATCAATTCTTCCGCCTCGCCAAAGGTATCATATCCCGTTGTAATTACCCAATCTCCGGGCTGCAAACCTTCCGTAATCTCGTATTGTTGCGGATTTTGGCGACCGATGCCAAGCGGCACGCGCACGGCTTTTGTCTTTGCGGCGTTCAGTTTGTAAATCCATTGTCCTCCGGTACTCTGGTAGAAGTTGCCGCGCGGAATGACGAGCGCCTCCTCCGGCTGGCCGAGTTCTATCTGTACCCGGAAGCTTTTGCCTACACGTACGTTGTCGGGCATGTCACCGGTGAAGACGAGGTCTACGTCGAACGTGCGGTCTTTGACTTCGGGAACCACTTTCGTGATGCGCAACGGGTATTTTCTTCCCTGATAATTGATGGTGGCAGGCAATCCGGTGATAATGCGGTCGATGTAGTATTCGCTCAGGGAAGTATGCACTTTATATTGGTCCAGCACCTTGATTTCCGCAATGCTTTCACCGGAAGCGACCTGCTGTCCCGGAGTCACCTTGACAAAACTGAGCTGGCCGGCGACGGGAGCTTTCACCACCAGGTTGCCGAGCCGTTCGCAGGCGCGTTCATACTTCTTCCGTTCCCGTTCGCGGTCGTTCCTGATGAGGTCTTTGCGGATGACGGTGACGGCAGAGTCATGACGGAGGCTTTCCCTTTGAAGATGGGCATTTTTCACTTTATAGTTGTATTCGTCCTCGGAAACTTCGAGCTGCGCCTTGCTCTTGATGCCCATGCGGTACTCCTCCTTGTCAAGGGCAAAACTCTTGCGCAGGCGGTTGAGGTCATAATCGGTCTGCAGGGCTTGTTGTTGCAGGTTCAGGCTTTTCTGCTCCATTTCAATTTCTTTTTCGCGGTAGGTGATAAGCTGCTTTTCCCAGTCGTCGCGCTGGTCTTCGATACTGCGCAGCAGGTCGGGGTTTTCCATGACGAGGATGGTATCTCCTTGCCGGAGCAGGCTCCCCTCCTCTCCTATGATGCGTTCCACGCTTCCGGCTTCACGTGCATTGACCTTGATGGTAAGGATGGGCTGAATCACTCCCTCCACATCTACATATTCCATAAATTTGCCGTTCTTGACTTCGGCTATCTGTATGTTGTCCTGCTCGATACGCAGTTTGCTGGGACCCAGCGAAAGGGTGACTACATAAATCAGGAAGGCAAGGAAGGCAACGCCTCCCGCCAGATAGTAGCGGTAACGGATGTACCAGGGTTTCTTTTCAAGTTTTATATCCATAATGCAATATTTTATATACTCTTTTTTTACTTTTCAGATACCCCCTTCAGAAGTACTTCTGAATAAGGGTTCCGAGTTTTACTAAAACTTTACCGGAGATTTAGTAAATCGTCACCGGAGTTTTAGTAAATCTCCGGCCAGTTTTTACTAAAACTATTCCACGATTCTATTACTGTATAGATTCTTCATTAGTAACCCTTTCCAAGTCTTCTGCCAGTGGTCTCTCTTTTTCAAAGTCATATAGCGTGATGCTTCTCAGTGCATAGTACAAACTCCAATAGTTGTACAAAGCCGTTATATAGCTTCTCCGGGCCGTATCTTTTTCCGTGATGGATGCATTGAGGTCGAGTACCGAGGACTTGCCGAGCAGATAGAGTTTTCGGGCTACTTCGGCGCGTCGTTGGGCTGTATGGTCCGTGCGGGCGGCTATGTTTACCCGTTGCGCCTGCAGGTTGAATTGCTTTACGAGTTTCCGTACGTTCAAGTCGAAATCCGTCTTGTCTTGCTCTACCTGCGTGTAGACAAGGTCTCGGTTAGAACGGGCCACGCGTACTTGTCCCCTTCCGCGCCCCCAGTCCAGGATTGGGAGGGTAATGCCCAAGCTGACGTACTGCTGGTCCAGTGGATTCCGGTAGGCATCTTTCAGCTTGTCGGCAGTTTGTGTCAAGCCGAAGCGCAGGTAGATGTCTGCCTTCAGTCCGGCATTGGCCTTGGCGCGCGACACGGCACTCTCGCTTTCCACCTTGCGGCGTAGCATGTTCTGTATCTCCGGACTGTTTTCGTTGGCAAGCATCAGCGCGGCATCCAGGTCGATGTGCAGGTCGGGCACGCGGTTGTCTATTCTCACCTTTATAAGGAGGTCTTCTTGGATGCCGAGGTAGGAACGGAGTTCCTGCATGCAGTTTTCCACTTCGATGCGGGCATTCATGCAGTTGGTTTCTTCGGTCAGTTTGTTGAGTTCGAGCTGCAACATTTCGTTTTCGCTGATGGTGCCGATGTTATATCGTCCTTGCGCATATATATACAAGGTGTCGGCATTGGCGTAGTTGGCGTTGGCTATTTCGTAGTTGCTTTGTGCTTTGGCCAGGTTGAAGAACTTCTCTGTGGCATTGGCGGCAACAAGCTCAAGGGTTTCTACGTAGGTTTTCTTGGCTTCGCGATAACGGATAGGTTCGATGCGCCGGTCCCACTTCAGGCTGTTGTAGCCAAACAAGGACTGGCTGTATCCGATGTTGACGGGTGAAGTCTGCCAGGAATAGGTGTCACTGCTGAAAAGGTCGAGGCGCTGCGCAGCCGTTTCAATGAAAAAGGTTCCTCCGGTCCACGGCACGTTTTGTGTCAGGCTCAGTGTCAGGTCAGTGCTCAGCAGGTTCTGCTCTATGAACTTGACGTTGCCATCGCTTTGGGTCACTTTGTTGATAGCACGGTCCAGATAGGGATTGGAAGTAAGCTTGAGCGTCGGCAGGTAGTTGGCACAGTAGTATTTGTAGTTCCAATAAGCGGAACGGAAGCTATGGCGGGCATTTTGGGCGTCGGGCGACTGCTGGCGGGCCTGCTCGATGGTTTCTTCCAAAGTCAGCTCCAGCGTGTGCTCTTGAGCAACGGCACTCGACATCAGACTGAATGTAATAAGCAATAAAAATATATTCCGGTGCATAGTTGTTTTCTTTACTCTATAAAGTTCAAATTCTATGCCATAAGTATAAGTTGTTGTATTATAAGTGTTTGTTGTGGTTCGAAGCTTTCCAAACGTGTGCAGTTGCGCACAAAAATAGTGCGATAATGCACGCACAACACATGGATATTATACTTATCTTTGCCCGTACAAGAGATGTGGGATTGTGTAGGCCTTGCCTGCACGAAAAGAAAACAGATATGGAACAGTTTGGTAAAATATTGATTGTAGATGATAACGAGGATGTCCTTTTTGCGCTGAACCTTCTTCTCGAACCCTACGCCGAGAAGATAAAAGTGGCAGTGACTCCCGACCGCATCGAGCATTTTATGACCACTTTCCGTCCGGACATTATTCTGCTGGATATGAATTTCAGCCGTGATGCCATCAGTGGTCAGGAAGGTTTCGATAGCTTGAAGCAGATTCTGAGTATCGACCCGCAAGCAGTGGTCATCTTCATGACTGCCTACGCGGATACGGACAAGGCAGTGCGTGCCATCAAAGCGGGGGCTACGGATTTCATTCCCAAGCCGTGGGAGAAGGAAAAATTGTTGGCGACCCTTTCTTCGGGCATGAAGCTGCGTCGTTCGCGGACCGAGATAAATCTGCTGAAGGAGCAGGTGGAAGTTCTGAGCAATGCCACAGCGGGAGGCTCCGAAGAGATTATTATCGGTGATTCTCCCGTCATGCAGCAAGTTTTCTCTACTGTGGAGAAGTTGCGCGATACGGATGCCAACATTCTTATATTAGGTGAGAATGGAACCGGAAAGGATGTGATTGCCCGTATGCTTTACCGCAATTCTCCCCGCTATGGAAAGCCGTTTGTCACGATAGACCTCGGCAGTATTCCCGAACAGTTGTTCGAAAGCGAGTTGTTCGGCTACGAGAAAGGCGCCTTCACCGATGCACGGAAAGCGAAAGTTGGACGTATGGAAGTGGCAACCGGCGGTACGCTTTTTCTGGACGAGATAGGTAACCTTTCCCTGCCCATGCAGGCCAAATTGCTGACTGCCATCGAAAAGCGTTGTATCAGTCGTTTGGGAAGTACGCAGGCTACGCCCATTGATGTGCGGCTCATCTGCGCCACCAATGCAGACATCCGTCGGCTGGTGGACGAAGGAGACTTCCGCCAAGACCTGCTGTATCGCATCAACACCATCGAGTTGCATATTCCACCTCTGCGGGAACGCGGAAACGACATCCTCCTGCTGGCAGAGTATTTCCTGCAACGGTATGCCCGCAAATATCAGAAAGAGATGCGCGAGCTGACCCGGGAGGCGAAAAACAAGTTGTTGAAATATGCCTGGCCGGGTAATGTACGTGAGTTGCAGCATACAGTGGAACGTGCTGTCATATTGGGAGACGGTTCTCTGCTTCGTCCGGAGAACTTTATGTTCCAAGCTTCTGTTTCCCGTCAGAAGAAGGAAGAAGAAGTCCTCAACTTGGAGCAATTGGAACGGCAGGCTGTGGAACGTGCCATGCGGCTCAGTGAAGGAAATGTGACCCGTGCCGCCGAATACTTGGGCATTACTCGCTTCGCCTTGTACCGGAAACTTGAAAAACTGGGCTTATGAAACGATATTCATTGATTGTGGCACTGCACATCATCGGCATAGCCTTCCTTTCGGTCGGCGTTTATCTGCTGGTGGATGCCGGACTGTGGTTCAGTGCACTGATGGCTTTTTTGATATTGCTGGCGATTGCCGTTCATCTGTACCGCCTGCAGATGATGCAGGTGCGCATGATGCGCCATCTGGCAGAGAGCCTGCGCTATGACGACATGATGCTGTCATTCCGTTCTCCCTACAAGAACCGGTCTATGGAGGATATGGTGGACGAGCTTTCCGAAGCGATGAGGAATTTCCGTACCCGCGTGCTGGAACGCAATGAGATGGAAGCGTGGCAAAAGCTGATACGTGTGCTGACGCACGAAATAATGAATTCAATCACTCCCATCATCTCCCTCTCCGAAACCTTGAGCGAGCGGGAAATGTCGGAAAAGAACTATCCCGTCATGCGGCAGGGAATGCAGACTATCCACCGCCGTAGTAAGGGGTTGTTGGAGTTTGTGGAGAATTACCGGAAGCTGACAAGACTTCCCGCCCCCGTCCGTCGTCCGGTTGCCGTCCGCGAGCTGTTGCAGGATTTGCAGAAGCTGTTTTCGGAAGAG
>OHNX01000568.1_pt1 | contig 15462 bp, 21 predicted proteins | sample 1569691 | NCBI WGS metagenome assembly OHNX01 (sample SAMEA3879507, study PRJEB24766) | human gut metagenome | biome: human-associated habitat; feature: feces | place: USA | collected 1985/1987
GTGATTTGAAAAGCCTTTCCTTCCTGTCTTGGGGAATTCCGGAACAAAGGATAAATCAAGATTCAAAAAAAGAGAATCATAAAACTTTGCAACTGGTTGTGAAGTGAAAAGACGAATGTCTTTCAAAATTTCTTGACGATAGATAACAATCAGCTCCTTTCGGTGAATTGATTTTGACAACTTAATTATATCATAATGACAAATATAAGAATATAAGAATAAGTTTTCTCATAAAAAATCCAGTTAATATTACAAGCATTTATGCATTTTGATATGCTTACAAATGATTTTCAAAAACTCTATATCAAATACAATAGTTTCTGAATCAGGTGCAGCTTGATATATAGCAAAATCACTTACATATGCTGTGAGTGGATCACAATTCATCTCTACATCGTGAACAATTTACTAGAAAATTTTAAAGCAACAATCCTAGTTCTTTGCATTCTCTTCTAGTTCCAAAATATACCTATCAAAATCGGACATAAATAATCTGTCCTGAATGATACGATATTTTTCAAATTCGGTTTCGGCTTTTGCTTTAGCAATCTCTGCAATTATTTTACCTGCATCCTGAAGAACATCTCTATCATCAGCCATGAGGAATAGATCTAAACGTTTTGACCAATCTTCCATTGTCATTGGAATATGACGCTCTGCACGATCCTCTGCCAAATCAAGATAAGCAGATACAATACGTTCTAGAGAACGCATTTCCTTTTTACTCAAATAATTCTTCGCAATGGTCACATCACTTTTTAGAATCTTACCTTCTGGTGCAGCAGCCCAAGTAGTTAATCCCATATGGGGCTTTTCTGCATCTGCTCGTTCATAAATCAACTCTGCTGCTGTATGTCCATGAATTGCATAATGCATCTTATTCTGAACCTTTGCAAAGAACTGCTTTGTTGTTGCTGCTGTTCGATCTTAATCAAGAGATGTGACATAGATGTCTGTTATCTTCTGATAGAATCTACGTTCAGATATACGAATTTCGCGAATCTGTTCAAGCAAACGGTCGAAATACTCTGCTGTAAGCACTGATCCACCGTTTTTTAGACGTTCATCATCCATGACCCAACCTTTGATTGTATAGTCCTTAACAATATCATTAGCCCATTTGCGAAACTGTACAGCTCTCTCGTTATTTACTTTGAATCCAACTGCAATAATCATTTGAAGATTATAGTGTTTTGTATTACGAGTGATTTTACGTGAACCTTCAGTTTGAACTATTAGAAAATTTCTAATAGTTGCGGACTCTTCTAATTCACTATCTGCATAAATCTTCTTAATATGAGCATTGCTCGTTGGTAAGCTAACGTCATATAATGTGGCCATCATCTTTTGTGTTAACCATATATTCTCATCTTCATAGTGCATTTCAATACTGTCCTGCTGATCACCTACAGAGGCAACAGAACATAACAATAAGTTTTCTAAATAAAAATATAATATCCATCTACTATTATCTAAAATCAAACTCCTCAGATGGTATTTAATCTATTAGCGATGAATCATTTGATTCTTCAAAGTTTACTAATTCTCTTCATTATCGTTTAGTAAAGACAATAGCGCAATCATGAACGTACTTTGATATGCTTGCAAATAATTCTCAAAAACTCTATATCAAACACAATAGTTTCTAAATCAGGTGCAGTTTGATATATAGCAAAATCATTTACATATGCTGTGAGTGGATCACAATTCATCTCTACATCGTAAATATCACTGAACTCAAAATGATAAATATCGCCATATTGTAGCTTCAACACTGCTGATTGATCATTACATTCTAAACTGATAAACTTGCTATCATGAAATGAAAACTCATCTAAACATTCATAGCCTTCAAGCAGTTTAATTGCGTTAGAATAGTCTTCATCAGTTCTTATTTTACTTTTTTCAACAATATATTTATAATATTCATAACTTTTCCTAACATTCTCTATTTCTTTAGGATAAGCACAGTGTGGATTTTCCTTCAATGCAAGATCATATTGTTCCATCGCTGGCTTATAATACTTATTCAACAATTCATAATTAGAACTTTTTGCTTGCATTTCCCATCCCATCAATGATAAGACTCTTGCATAGAACAAATGGTTCTTTTCCTCTGCATTTATAGCTGCATAATATGCTGACCATAAATGATACATTCCTTTGTCTTCTTGACGTATCCAGTAATCTTTTTTCTTTGAATACACTAGACATTCTCTTGCTATTTTATAATCTTCTATAATTTTATCCCATAGATTATTCATGAAATCACCTCTAAATTAAATTTTTTGCTTTCTATTTATCCACAACAAATAACTTTGCAGGTAACCAGTGAAAAGATAGAACCGCCTTGATGAATGAATAACTGCTATATTTTTGGAGAAAATGATACCATTGGTTCATAGATAAACTGACTTAGTATACAACACATAATTCTAAATGCAAACGCCATCTAAATACCATATTTTACTGCTGACACAACTCTTTTATTTTTCTACACTGATTTTCTGTTATGTGAATGAAGAAATCATAACAGTCAGGAATAACTCCAACTGATTTCTAATCCAATTATACAACAGATTGAAAATACATGTGGCCGGTTCAGCCTCATGAACGCCGTTTAATCGGTGCTTATGAAATTTAATTTTCACTCACCTGTGGTTTTTGGTGATTCAAATACAATTTTAGTATTAAACAAGTAGTTTAAAAAAGATTATAAAAAGATTGTAAACTTCCCATATTCCGTAGTATATTGTTAGACGGTAGTTTTAAATGTTGGTTCAATATAGAATGAATTGTTTAAAAATAAGATTATAGGAAAGAGGATAGAATGATGAACATAGGATTTGATAATGAAAAATATTTACAGATGCAGTCTGCTCATATTCGCGAACGCATTGCTCAATTTGACAACAAGCTCTACTTGGAGTTTGGTGGAAAATTATTTGATGACTTCCATGCATCTCGTGTACTCCCAGGATTCCAGCCGGATTCTAAGATGCGTATGTTGATGCAGCTTAGTGACCAGGCCGAGATTGTGATTGTTATCAGCGCAGAAGATATCGAAAAGAATAAAGTACGTGGAGATCTTGGCATCACTTATGATGTAGATGTCCTTCGTTTGATGTCTATTTTTGAAGAACATGGTCTGTTTGTAGGAAGTGTCGTTATTACAAAGTACAGCGGACAGCAGAGCGCTTCCTTATTTAAAAAGAAATTAGAGAAGCTTGGCATTAAGGTATATCTTCATTATCCGATTGAAGGATACCCTTCTAATATTCCACATATTGTCAGTGATGAAGGTTATGGAAAAAATGAGTTTATCGAAACATCTCGTCCACTCATTGTTGTTACTGCACCTGGACCTGGAAGTGGTAAAATGGCAGTCTGTCTTTCTCAGCTCTACCATGAGCATAAAAGAGGCATCTGCGCCGGCTATGCTAAATTCGAAACATTCCCGATTTGGAATATTCCAGTGAAGCACCCTGTCAATCTTGCATATGAAGCTGCAACTGCAGATCTAAACGATGTTAATATGATTGATCCTTTCCATCTAGAAGCTTATGGAAAGACTACAGTCAACTATAACCGCGATGTAGAAATCTTCCCAGTACTCAATGCAATGTTCCAGCGTATTTATGGACAGAGCCCTTATAAGTCTCCTACAGACATGGGAGTTAACATGGCTGGAAATTGTATCTGTGATGATGCCGCATGTAGGGATGCTTCTTGTCAGGAAATCATCCGTCGCTACTACGATGCAAGAAGACGCTCTCTTGCTGGCAAATGTTCCGAGGAAGAAGTATATAAAATCGAGATGCTTATGAACCAGGCTGGTATTACGGTCCACGATCGTCCAGTTGTTGACGTTGCTCTTTCTCGTGCAGAAGAAACAGAAGCTCCTGCTGCTGCATTAGAGCTTGCAGATGGCCGCATGATCACAGGTAAGACTACAGACCTCCTTGGTCCTTGTGCAGCACTCCTTTTAAATGCACTCAAAGAGCTTGCTGGTATTCCACACAGTCAGCCAGTCATCTCACCTGCAGCAATTGAACCAATCCAAACTTTAAAAACACAGTATCTTGGAAGCAAAAACCCGCGTTTACATATGGACGAAGTATTGATTGCATTATCTGTCAGCGCAGCTTCTGATCCAAATGCTCAGAAAGCATTGGACCAGCTTCCTAATCTAAAAGGATGTCAGGCTCATACATCTGTTATGGTCAGCGATGTAGACAGAAAACTATTTATGAAGCTTTCTATCCAAGCAACTTTTGAAGCAAAATATGAAAATAATTCTGTGATTTTTTCTAAAAAAGGTATTTAGCCCTAAGTAATTTTAATCTTGAAGAAAGAAACAAAAAGAGACTTATCGCAAAAAAGATAAGTCTCTTTTTTGATTTGCTTCTCATACCCAATCAATCGACTACCCTGCCCAGTCTTTTTCACAGTAAGTTTTGTGTTGATCTGTTCTTTTTGGTTCACTGACTTGAGAAATGATTCATATTATTTGTAACGTTTTTTTATGCTATTATATGTAAAAAAAGCTCCTCACCACCAGAACTAAATTCAGTGATGAGGAGTATTAGTTTTAATCAACAACCGTCTTATAATAAATTCCGAAATCTGCCAATGCATCAATAATCGGCATCATCTCTTTTCCAAGGTCTGTCAGTCCATAATCAACTCTTGGTGGATTCTCATGATAATCATTTCTATACACAAGGCCATCATCTATCATCTGCCTCAGACTATCAGTAAGTACTTTTTGAGAAATTCCATCTAAATCTCTTTGAAGTTCATTGAATCTCCATGGACGACTTTTTAAATTTCTTATGATCAATAACTTCCATTTACCACCAATTAAAGACACTGATGTTGCAACAGGACATTCTGGAAGTTCCTTTTTTGTCTTCGTATGCAATCACCTCATTTCAAAAATATTATAGTATATTCATTTTATTATGTACAGTTACAAAAAGGTGCGTACTTTTTTTAGAGTATATAAATGATTATACTATACTCAAGCAACAAGGTTGCAAATAAAAATGGAGGTAATTCAAATGTCAAACTATACAAAAACAAATGTTGGTAATGAAAGTCGTACAGAACTTCATGAAGCACTTACTTTAACTGGTGCTGAAGTAAGTATTAATTCTCTTCCTGCTGGTGCAGGTGTTCCTTTCGTTCATTCTCATAAAAATAATGAAGAAATCTATGGTATTATTGCCGGTAAAGGAACTGCTATCATTGATGGAGATACTGTTGAAATAACTGCAGGTGATTGGTTAAAAATCAGTCCTGCAGCAAAGCGTCAATTCTTTGCTGCAAGTGATTCAAGTATCACTTATATATGCATTCAAGTGAAAGAAAACTCACTTGATGGATTCACAGTTGATGATGCTGTCATTTATTAAAAATATTGGATAACTGCACGAAACCCTCCCAGCCATGATGGCTGAGAGGGTTGTTTTGTCATTCTTCTTAATTTCCTGTGAGATAGTAAAGCTTCCCATTCTTAGAAGTCAACTGACAATTCAGATGTATCTCCGTCTCCCATAACATCTAAATCACAGACTAAACCTTCTAACCGTTTTTTACAGTGAATATATTTCATAATAATAAACACGGACTTTTCTGAATTAGTACTAATTCGTACATCACCTGTTCACTATTTATTCAATTATTTAATTCTTCTTTAAACTTTTCACTTCTTCATCTGAAAGAGGTTCATTATGAAATTCTACATCACCACTTCGCCCATTACTCTCATGACAATACGGACAAATATCATCGTCAACGTCACGGAATCCCGGAACCTGTTCTTCTGTACGCTGTCTGTATAGTTTCTTACAATGATTACAAACCACAATGTTTTCACACTCTTCAAACTCTCTCAAATTGCCATTTTCATCGTATGCTAACATAATTGTTTACCATCCTTTCATAACATATTACTAAATAAATTACTATCATGTTTTCATATAATATACAATCAACATATCTAAGTAAATATAATCTCATGATGAAAACAAAATCTTGTCACAGGATTATATATTCAATCTTATGATACTTTCGCATCATCAATCTTAATTTATCCGTTTATAAACATCGGAAGTAAGAAGTCACGAAGTGATGCAAGTTCATGATTTTCTTTGATAATTTTATCTTTTTCTTCAAAGATTGCTTTGGTTTTTTCACATTACATTTGAATAACTCGATTATCTCTTGGATAAGCAAATTTATAATTATTACACAAATCAGGTTGCACCAGTTTTCTACTTCCTGTTGAACTACTAGAACTATTTACCATAAAGGTATAAAAACTATCACTATTCAATACAGAATACAAAAATTCTTTTTCATTTGTTTTACTTATAAATGGCATAAATTCCGTCGAACAAATACTGTTTTCACCAGTCAAATAAATATTCCATACTCTTTTAAATTGCGGATTTCATTTTGAAAATTGAACTGTTCGTTTTGTAACTCCACTTTCTCTTTGGACTAATATCCGTTTCGTGATAAGGAACATATTCATAGGCTATTGAATCTTGCGTAATGGTTACTTTATCATTGAAGGCTTCATCATAGCAGCAATAGCCTGACGAGCCTTTTATTACAATTCGTGTTATTTCTGTCATGCTGCACCTCCTATTTCATAAACGCTTTAACTTTGGATATCAATGTGATGTCCGCCAGAAGCCACTGCACACTATCAGGTTCCCCCCCTGTTAAGCCTCTTTGCATCTTTTGCTTCTGACAAATTAAGCTCTCCTTCTATCACTTCACACCAAAAGAAATCCATCGATAAATGAAATGAAGGATAATCATATTCAACCGTATCGATTAAATCTCCGACCCCTATAAGAGTGTCTAGTTCTTCCTTTATTTCTCTAACACGGGCCTCTTGAGGAGTCTCTCCAGGTTCAATTTTACCACCAAGAAATTCCCACTAACCCTTGGATTCTCCATAACCTCTAGTTGTCGCAAATATCAGTATCTTTTCTTTTATAGAATTACAAACAACTGCAGCTATAACTTTTACTGTTTTCATATCGATCCTAAATGAATTCAAGCATCTTCTTTTCCATGCAGAATTCATATCCCATCTTCTTTAATCCAACTTTGTCAAAGTCTACTACAATAGAGGTTCCTTCGATTGCAGTATTCGCTTCAATTCCAAATACCTTATGTTTTACTTGCTTACCTATAACATCTACAGGAATAACAACTGGTGGCTTTGGTTCTGGCTTTGGAATAACTGGTGGAACACACGCAGATTTGCTGCCGACTTTTTCTTAGCAGCAATCATCTTCATATAATGTTCATCCACGTCCTTACCTCGTGCTTTGAAATCTTGCATATCCTTAAATACAAACATGGCGGTTTCTTTACATCATTATCAGGCAACGGACGGATAGGAAACATCCAAACTTTACGAGAAACTCCATCCTCGCCAGGCTAAGTTTCTGTGTAAGGTTTATCAACAAGCTCTATCCTTCCGCAGTACATATACTCGCCTGCATCCATTACTTCGAAAAGGTAGACATCGACGCCATTGTAACCGCATGCAGCAAGCGTAGTATTCTAGGCACAATTAATATCCTGGTCTCCATTTTTATCCATACCAGTGTAATGAAGAGCTCCACCAATCCGCTTATCGTGATAGATTCCTTTTGTGTAGTCTGAGACAATAACCAAAGTATTCGTAGTCTTTGAACGTCTCACCATATTCCCACATTTGAATATATCAACAATATCTGCCCTTTTTAAGTATTTGCCCTATTTTTAATCCATGATTAAATGTTATAATGCACCTCCAAATTTAATAAACTTTCTAGAATTCATTCTTCTTCCGGATAGCACGCTCTACAAAGCATGTCAATCATATGTTCCTCGTGCTCCTTATACAGGGTATCTTTCCAGTACAGACTAGCAACCTTGCCGTCACCCTTTTCAGTAAGTTCACTCATTAATCGAAGTTTTATACTGCCCTTCGAAATCATTTCCTTAAACGTACTCTTCTTTGCTTCCGGTGACATGTTAGAAAACTTCGAATTTACGTTTCTCTGAATAATACAAAGGTTTCCAAATTGATCCACTCCATCCGTCCACGATTCGAAAGTTCCTTCTGATGGATTCTGTGGATACCAATGTTCCACTGAATTTCTAAATTCAAATGTAAAGTCATCGTACTTTTTAGGCTCGGACATCCACAGAAGGTAATCCAAATAATTAAATACAATATGAGGAGTATTTACTCCCATTGCGTATACACCATCTTCGCAAACATCAAAGAACTGTTCACGCACTGCATTCTTTGCAATCTCCTCAATAGCATCACTGAACTCAGACAAATCATTGCTCAGAGCATTTGAATAGTTATCTTTAGAAAGCCAAATCAATAGCTGTGTTATCCAGTGCATTACTTTTGGAGAAGTATAAGAAACACGCAGCGCTGACTGAAGCATTATGTTTTGCTTGTTGCGATCATTACTTCTCTTTTCCTTGTTATGCTCTCCTTTTCTAGTAAACAAGGTATTCCGATAATATGGTTTCTTTTTGGATTGCTGGCCGGAAACATAAAGTGATTTGAGACTCCATTCTCCGTCGGCATTCTCGTTCGCATACTCTCTTTTTACAATGTACTTATCGAACAAGAACCTTGTCCGCAAAAGGCAAATAATAAACTCTCTTGAAAAGTTCTCTTTGTTATCTGCAATTCTGCCCTTATCATTCACTCCATATGTCGTAACACGATTAAAGCTTTCGATGAGCTTTTTATCGTCGAGCAATTCATCTATGATCTTTGATCCAGCATTTTCATGTAAAATGCCTTTAATCGCAATATAAACCTTCAATGTGTGGATGAGAAAATACGGGAACTCAATAACACTTTCAAATCTTACTCGGATATCATCATCCAAATACCCATCGTCCGTATCCACCTGGAAATCAACATTTATGATTTCCTCTATAGTGTGGCCAACACCATTCAGGGAATTTTCTTTGATTTCTTTCTTATAGTTAGTCCAACTCTTCGGAGGCATATCATTCCAGTACCCTCCGAAAATAGCCTCACGTACTTCGTTTCCCTTACTGATAAAATGCATCTGAATATAACCGGTCATGTCACTGCAGGCATCCCAGATCTTAGCAAATATTGCTTTGTCTTTTTCATCTTTGAGATAGCTCATCAGTGTCGCCTTCAAAATATCGTGCTGCTCAAGCTGCTCGCCACGAGTATTCATAATCTCAAAATAGCGATTCAGATCCGTGTTTTCTGGCACTTCTATCCGATAAACAACTACATGTGAAAGTTTTTCACAAAATTCGTCTTTATCAAATCCTTCCCTCTGCATTTCCTGCATAAGGATTTTTATACCACTCAGAATACCAGACTCAATTCGATCCATATCCAATTTACTGAGGTTCATCTGAATCAGTTCCTGAATGTTCTGAAGGGTATAATTCGATTTATCTCTACAGGCAAATGTCAAAGTATTCTGCACTTCATAGCCAAGGCAATTCAGCAAAAGATAGAGTGACGTCAAGCGCTGCTGCCCATCTACGACCTCAAACTTATTTCCCTGTCTTGAAACAATCAATGCACCAATGTAATAATTCGCATCATCAGCAACATCGTTGATGTCCTCAATCAACTGGACAAGCTGCTTATCCTCCCAGGCATACGCACGCTGATAAAGGGGAATAATATACTCCATATCGGTATCAAAGATATTGTTGTCATCACCGACAATATGAAGTTCAGTAACTAAATCACTCATTTGACACCTCCATCAATCCATTCATAATCTTTAGTTTCTTATAAAGATCGTTCCACTTATCATGATTAGCTCTGTCCGGATCTCGCTTTACCTTTATCTGCAGACTGGAAATCTCATTATGCAATCGAGCAAAACTGATCTTTGAGAACATCGCAACTGCATTTGTATATCTAGAGTTGTCATCATTGCCAATGGCATATTTATTGATGCTATCGAACCCTAAGTTTTCCATATCTACTCGAATCATAAAAGCCCAGGTGAATAACTTCTTTACCGCCATTTCATCAAAGTTGTGGAACTTATCATAATAGCAAAGCAGCGCGCAATAAAACAGGTTGCGAGCATAGACAAAACCTGCAGATCCATATTTCACAGAATCCATTTCTTTAATACTAGATACTTCTTTGCCATTGCAGATAATAGACTTAATTTCCGAAAAATCTTGATTATTAAATATTTCTGTCTTAATATCGTGTATCAAGTATAGGTAATGATCTACCATTTCAAAAAAATCATTTCCTGAAATAAATGTCTCTGTAATTTGGAAACATGGCATTGCTTTACTTGCACGTCTTGCATATGAATACGTTGATGATTCCGGTATACCTTTATAAGTATCAATTTCCTTTGCCGTAAAAGGCTTGCTCTTTAATCCGCGTGACCAGTTCCAAACAGGGAACAGAAACAAATCGAAAAGCTCTCTAATTTGATTTGTGTCTTTTGATTCCCACTTAGTAACCGCATGTTCCATCTCATATGGATACTTTTTCATCTCTCGCAGATGATATGCTTTCAATAGGTCATGCGGATCAAGAGACTTTCCTCTGGTATTCTGTGAATCAAATAACTGAAAAGCCTCTGATATCTTTTCGACACTGATTACAACAACCTCTAATATTTCATCAAATGCACGAATAAAATTCTTCTTATCATCTTTATTCTTTAGTGAAAACCATTCGCGAATGAACATATAATTATCATGAATATTAGTTTGAGTTATTTTATTGGAAAATTTCTTCTTGGAAATAGGACACTTAACCCCTGTCTCTATGCATTGTTTTATAAGAAGAAGTGATATTATCCTCTGTTGTCCATCCACAACATCAAATATTCCATGTTCATTCTCATGAAGAATAATGGTTCCTACCCTGTACTTGAAGGGAGTTCTATATAGTCCTGCTTCATTGATTGCTTTACTAATATCGCCAAGGAGCTCCTCAATATTTTGAATCGTCCACTTGTATGGCCTTTGATAGTCAGGAATATCAATCTCCATCTTTAGTAATTCATTTATACTTTTTATCTCAGCCATATCTATATCCACCTACACTTAAATAGTTTTATTACGCTTTGCATCTTATTTTTCCTTTATGTATTTTCCACCACTCTTGATACGTTCATCATTGGGTTTTTCTGCGTCAGCCGGAATAGCCCAATATGAACCGATCTTTGTTGCACCTGGAATTCTATTTTCTGCACATAAAACCTGTATTCTTCTGATGGAGATACCCCATTTTTCAGATGTTTGTTTTATTGATAAATATTCATAATAACCTTCCGTAAACAACTTTACATTTACACTCATTAACAAAATTATATTCCAAACCACGAAAAATTCAATTCGCATATTACAAAAATGACTATGTCTAAAGTAAAAAGTTAAATTCCATTTTAGGCGTGGCTTTTGACAGGACTATGGGTAAGTAATCTGACAACAGTACTATAGTCTCAACAAACAAAAAAGTGGTTTCTTATCTCAACCTATTAAAAGGCAGATGCCAAAACACAAAAAAGGGGATTCCAGAAGACTGCCAAAATCAGTAAATCTCTTGGAATCCATTATTTTAAGCCTATTTCTGTACTTTTTTACTTATTTCTTGACAACAAACATATTGTCTCCACATGGCTCGTAAATGGAAACATATCATAAGGATATACATCCTTGAAATCATATCCTAGTTTTCTAAATAACTTTAAATCTCTTACCTGTGTATGAGGATCACAAGAAACATAAACTATTTCTTTTGGCTTTAAAGAAACAGCTGCTTTAATAAATGTTTCCGTAGAACCACTTCTTGGTGGATCCATAATAATCACATCTACATCTACTTTCTGCTTTGCTGCTTCTACCATGAATTCAGTCGCGTCCCCCTGAATAAACTTGATATTTTCAACCTTATTAAAAGTTTTATTCAGTTTTGCATCCTTCACGGCATCCTTATTAAGTTCTACCCCAATAACCTGTTTCGCATTCTTGCTCGCAATAAGACCTATTGTCCCAATACCACAATATGTATCCATGATTTTAGGGTCCTTAACTGTAATAAGAGATAAAGCTTTACTATACAATGCTTCACACTGATCATGGTTGATCTGATAGAAAGAACGTGGAGAAATCTTAAAAGTCATTCCACATAGTTCATCTACAATAAACCCTTTCCCAAAAAGAACCTTTTTCTGTTCACCTAATACAATACTTGTCTGTCTCTTATTTGTATTTAAGACAATACTCTTAATAGAAGGAAAAGCTTTCACAAGCTGATTACAGAAGTTCTTAGAACCTTTAAAAATAGCTTCATTAGATACAATGACTACCAATGTCTGATTTGTCTTCACTGCACGTCTAATAAGAATATGTCTAATTTCCCCTCTTCTTCTTTGTGGATCATAAATAGAAACTCTATACTTTCTAAATAATACAGCTATCTTACTAATAATTGCATCTGTTTCCTGGTCATGAATGAGACAAGATTTATAAGGAATAATACGATGAGAATTTTCTTCATATAAACCATAGTTATATGTTTTATCAAACGCAATAATTGTCTTATTTCGATAGTAATAAGGATCTTCCATCCCAGAGACGGGGTGTACATTAACCTTTAAATCCTTAAAAATCTTCTTACATTCTTCATTCTTATATTCTAAAGACTTAGCATATCCTTGATTAATAAATTGACAGCTTCCACATTTTTTCGCTATATCACATTTCATTATAATTCTCCTAGCCAGTTCTTTAAGAAGTCATGAACTTCATAAAGTGTTTTGATTTCTAATCTTTCCTGTGGTGTATGAATATCAATACAGTTTGGTCCCATAGTCACAATATCCATATCCGGGAACATTCGACTCATATAACCTGTTTCTAATCCACCATGAGTCGGTACTTCTTTGAGTTCTTTATCATATGCTTTTTTATAAGCTTCCTTGTAAGACTTACGTAACTGAGAATCAGGATCATAGCTCCAACCATAATATTCATCTGATGGTGTCACACTTAAGCCAAATAAAGAAGCCAATGTTTCTACTTCATTTACAAGTAGTTTAAGATTGATTTCATTCTCACTACGTAATAATAGAATAAGCTCTACAGCCTTTTCTGTTGTTTCCATAATCCCCAAATTCAAAGAAAGAACTGGGAAATGATTGAAGTAATAAGAATACTTTTCTACACCATATGGACATAACGCAAGGAAATGAATAAGTGCATCACTATCTAAGATCACATGACCGCTTTGTTCTTCTTCTAATATATAATCTAAAGGTTCTAATGGATAGAGAGCCTTCTGTTCTTCCATTCTTTCATGAATAAAAGCCTTTAATTCTTCTTTATTACTAGAAGACTGGAATGTAAATAAACCATCTCTACAGATTGCATTGGCCTTCTGTCCTGCATTAAGTGAAGAGAAACGGATATCAAAGCCATTATCTAAACATGCTTTTAGTACAAGTCCTGCAATCTTAATCGTATTCCCTCTACCATCTTTAATCGCATCACCAGAATGACCACCTAATAACCCTTTTACATAGAACTTATATCCCTGATCATGAGATTCTACAAATGTCGCATTCTTTCTAATAGTTAGCTGAACACCACCTGCAGAAGAAACATTTGTTTCTCCTACTACATCACCATCTAAAGAAATCATCTTACGCGCATGAATCCAATCTTTATCTACATGAGTAATACCATCCATAGTTGTTTCTTCCTGAACAGTAAATAAGCATTCTAAACGAGGATGTTTAAAGCTATTATCACTTAATACAGAGAGCATGATAGCCACTGCTACACCATCATCTGCTCCTAAAGTTGTTTTTGTTGCATGTAAATAACCATCTTCTTCATAGATTTCTAAAGGATCAGTGAGAAAGTCATGGTTACTATCTTCATCTTTTTCAGCTACCATATCCATATGACCCTGTAGTAAAATAGGTGCATGATCTTCATATCCAGGACTTGCTTCCTTATAAATAATAATGTCCCCTATTTCATTTCTAGCATAATCAAGTTCATGATTTTGTGCAAATTCCTCTATATAATTGCCTAGTAATTCTTCATGTCCTGAAGGATGAGGAATACTACAAATAGTTTTAAAATAGTCTAATACATCTTTTGTCATAGTGAACTCCTTTATTTTGTAATAATATCTGTAATACCTGGATTCATAGATAATTCTATTCTTTGTACGTGAGGATGACTGCGATATCTTTTTCTCACCATCTGAGCTAAAATCTGTCCTTGATTATATCCATGGATAATTCTTAAAGTCAATGCATCAGGTTTCTTTAAAGCCGCATCTATCATCTTACGTGCTTCCTGCTGGGTATAGCCATGTATATCTATTTCTTTGATATATTGCATAAACTCCTCCTTGTGATATCTTTTAAATGATTGATTTCTTCTTGAGTGAGTATTCTATATGTACCACTTTCTAAATCACCTAACGAAATATCTCCATACATAATGCGATGAAGTGATGTAATCCTATTATTAAGAGAAAGGAACATCTTCTTTATTTCATGATAACGTCCTTCTTCTAAAGTGATGATTCCTTCATATTCACTTGTCATTTCTACTATTGCAGGTAAACATTTTACATTTCCATCAATAGTAATACCTTCTTTAAAAGGTGTAATATCCTTTAAAGGATTTAAACAAGTAAATGCATAAGTTCTAGGTATATGAAATTCAGGAAGAGTGAGTCTTTTTCTTAATTTTAAATCATTAGTCAAAATGACTAGACCCGTTGTATCACGGTCTAATCTTCCTACGTAATGAAGGTTGTCATCTGGAAGTAAAGTGATAAGACAGGGATCATGAGGATCCTTATTGGCACATACATAGCCTGATGGTTTATGAATGATATAGTATTTCAAGGGATGAGGATCAAGAATCTTAGAATCATAAATAACTGTTTCATCAGTTATATCTATATCTTCATCAACTATTTTATTGTTGACTTGTATCAGTCCCTTTTTAATAGCCTTCTTTGCCTGTTTCTTACTTCCACATTTATTTAATACAAATATGTCTATCAGTCTCATTAATGAGTATTCCTTCCACGAGAACAGTCATTAGAACGATTATCAGTACTATTGACTATAATCACCTTGACTTTATCTCCTCTTTTATATGAAGGATCTTTTTCTAAAATATCACGTAAAGCAGTTAATCTCTTATTGCCATCTACACATAAATAGCCACAGCCTGTTTCTTTTACCTTAATAGGAAAAGAAAAGCCTATTCTAATAATAGAATGATAGAGATGATCTGTATATTCTGATGGGATAAAGTGAATGTCACTTAATGGTAGTTCTTTAATACGCATAAAATATGCCTGCCACTCAAAATGTGATTAAATATACTCACATCGAGATAATGTAAGTTCTC
>OHNX01000577.1_pt1 | contig 15261 bp, 10 predicted proteins | sample 1569691 | NCBI WGS metagenome assembly OHNX01 (sample SAMEA3879507, study PRJEB24766) | human gut metagenome | biome: human-associated habitat; feature: feces | place: USA | collected 1985/1987
ACTTGAACCAAGGACCCTCTGATTAACAGTCAGATGCTCTAACCGACTGAGCTAAGGAAGAATGTTTTTCTCAATTGCGATGCAAAAGTACTAGGTTTTTTTGAAATATGCAATATCTTTGCAAAAAAAATATTAGGAATGGACAAAATAATAGGATTGGGCAACGCCCTGATAGACGTACTTGCAACCCTGAAAGACGATACACTCTTGGATGAACTGGGACTACCCAAGGGAAGCATGCAACTCATCGATGACGCTAAGTTACAGCAGATTAACACAAAATTTTCACAAATGAAAACGCATCTGGCAACAGGTGGATCGGCAGGAAATGCCATACTTGGACTCGCTTGTCTGGGTGCCGGAACAGGGTTTATTGGAAAAGTAGGAAATGATCATTATGGCGATTTTTTTCGGAAAAATCTGCAGAATAATAATATTGAAGACAATTTATTGACCTCCGAACAGCTCCCTTCGGGAGTGGCATCTACTTTTATTTCTCAGGATGGAGAGCGTACTTTTGGTACTTATCTGGGAGCGGCCGCTTCTTTGAAAGCTGAAGATCTGACATTGGAGATGTTCAAAGGATATGCATACTTATTTATAGAAGGATACCTTGTTCAGGATCACGAAATGATTCTTCATGCCATCGAACTGGCTAAAGAGGCTGGTCTGCAAATCTGTCTCGATATGGCAAGTTATAATATCGTGGAGAATGATCTGGAATTTTTCTCCTTATTAATAAATAAGTATGTGGATATCGTTTTTGCAAACGAGGAAGAAGCGAAAGCATTTACCGGCGAAGAACCGGAGGAAGCTCTGAGAGTGATAGCCAAGAAATGCAGCATTGCTATTGTGAAAGTTGGAGCAAACGGATCTTATATCCGTAAAGGTACGGAAGAAATTAAAGTGTCGGCTATTCCTGTAGAAAAAGTTCTGGATACTACCGGCGCAGGCGATTATTTCGCTGCCGGATTTCTGTATGGTCTGACGTGCGGATACTCGCTCGAAAAATGTGCAAAAATTGGTTCTATTCTCTCGGGAAATGTTATTCAGGTGATTGGAACAACAATCTCTCCGGAACGCTGGGATGAAATTAAGTTAAATATTAACAAGGTTCTGGCGGAATAACCAAGGTTTGAGTTACTTTTACGTCTCATTTTAATGAAAGATATATGAAAAAATTGCTGAATAGGCGGATAGCTCTTGTTTTGGTGGCTGTAATAGCTACTGTAGCTTTCTTTAGTTTTAAGAGTGGAGACGACCGCAATTTCCAGATTGCCAAGAATCTGGATACATTTAATGCGATTGTGAAAGAACTGGATATGTTCTACGTGGATACCATTGATCCGAACAAGACCATTCGCGAAGGAATCGACAATATGCTTTTCTCGCTGGATCCTTATACAGAATATTACCCGGAGGAAGATCAAAGCGAACTGGAGCAGATGGTGAAAGGAAGCTTTGGAGGTATCGGTTCTCTTATTACCTATAATACGAAGCTGAAGCGTTCCATGATTGCCGAACCGTTCGAAGGAACTCCGGCGGCCAAAGCGGGACTGAAGGCGGGAGATATCCTGATGGAAATAGACGGAAAAGATCTGGCAGGAAAGAATAATTCGGAAGTCAGCCAGATGTTGCGCGGACAGGCGGGTACGAGCTTTAAACTGAAAGTGGAGCGTCCTAATGAGAAAGGCGGACAAACCCCGATGGAGTTTACTATCGTACGTGAATCTATTCAGACCCCTGCCATCCCATATGCTACCGTGATGGATAATAAGGTGGGGTATATCAGCCTGAGCACATTCTCCGGCAACCCTTCCAAGGATTTCAAAAAAGCATTGCTGGATCTGAAGAAACAGGGAGCTACTTCTCTGGTCATCGACCTCCGTAATAACGGTGGCGGTCTGTTGGATGAAGCAGTGGAAATTGCCAATTACTTCCTGCCCCGTGGAAAAGTAATCGTAACTACCAAGGGAAAGACGAAACAGGCAAGCAACACATACAAGACTTTGCGTGAACCGCTGGATCTGGATATTCCGATTGCCGTATTGGTAAACAGTGGTACGGCTTCTGCTTCAGAAATCCTGTCGGGCTCTTTGCAAGACCTTGATCGTGCCGTTATTGTTGGTAACCGTACATTTGGAAAGGGACTTGTACAGGTTCCCCGTTCTTTACCTTATGGAGGAATGATGAAAGTGACTACTTCCAAATATTATATCCCAAGCGGACGTTGTGTGCAGGCGATCGACTATAAGCACCGGAACGAAGATGGAAGTGTGGGGACGATTCCCGACAGTCTGACTAACGTATTCTATACTGCTGCCGGACGTGAAGTACGTGACGGAGGTGGTGTAATGCCTGATATTACTGTCAAGCAGGAAAAACTCCCGAATATCTTGTTCTATCTCGTACGTGATAATCTGATTTTTGACTATGCAACTCAATACTGCTTGAAGCATCCTACTGTAGCTGCTCCTGAAAAGTTTGTAGTGACGGATGCTGATTACAATGATTTCAAGGAACTGGTGAAGAAGGCCGATTTCAAATATGACCAGCAGAGTGAGAAGATTCTGAAAACACTGAAAGAGGCTGCTGAATTTGAAGGCTATGCTGCCGAAGAGTTCAAGGCACTGGAAAAGAAGTTGAATCATAATCTTGACCGTGACCTGGATTATTTCTCTAAGGATATCAAGAGAATGATTGCTAATGAAATTATCAAGCGTTATTATTTCCAGAGAGGTGGTATTATCGAGCAACTGAAGGATGATGATGATTTGCAGGAAGCAATAAAGGTATTGAATGATCCTGCGAAGTATAAGGAAATGCTGAGCGCGCCGATAACGAAAGCTGAAAAGAAGTAACGTTGATTGTCATATATAAAATGCGGTGGACATTAGTAAGATGTTCACCGCATTTTATATATGCATATTATATTGGTTAGCCAATGGGAGCCCGGTGTAAGTGTTTTTTTTATAAAAAAGAAGGATAGCTTTTGCCCTACTAATCAGAATGTTCTATCTTTGCATCAATTACATTTTAAATGATTTACAATATGTCTACAGAATTATTCTCTACTCTGCCTTATAAAGTGGCAGATATTACACTTGCTGATTTCGGACGCAAGGAAATCGATTTGGCAGAAAAAGAAATGCCCGGCCTGATGGCTCTACGCGAAAAGTATGGAGAATCCAAACCGTTAAAAGGTGCCCGTATCATGGGATCATTACATATGACCATCCAGACCGCCGTACTGATTGAAACACTGGTTGCATTGGGAGCTGAAGTCCGCTGGTGCTCTTGTAATATATATTCAACACAGGATCATGCTGCTGCTGCGATTGCCGCTTCCGGTGTTGCAGTATTTGCATGGAAAGGCGAGAATCTTGCCGATTACTGGTGGTGCACATTGCAAGCATTGAATTTCCCCGGCGGAAAAGGTCCGAACGTGATTGTAGACGATGGTGGTGACGCTACTATGATGATTCATGTCGGTTATGATGCAGAGAATGATGCTGCCGTATTGGATAAGGAAGTGCATGCGGAAGATGAAATCGAACTGAATGCCATTCTGAAAAAAGTATTGGCTGAGGATAAGACTCGCTGGCATCGTGTGGCTGAGGAAATGCGCGGCGTATCGGAAGAGACAACGACCGGTGTACACCGTTTGTATCAGATGCAGGAAGAAGGCAAATTGCTGTTCCCGGCATTTAATGTGAACGATTCGGTTACCAAGTCTAAGTTTGATAATCTCTACGGATGTCGTGAGTCACTGGCTGACGGTATCAAGAGAGCGACCGATGTGATGATTGCCGGTAAGGTAGTGGTGGTATGTGGTTACGGTGATGTGGGCAAGGGATGTTCGCATTCAATGCGCTCTTATGGTGCGCGTGTGCTTGTGACGGAAGTCGATCCGATTTGTGCGTTGCAGGCTGCTATGGAAGGTTTCGAAGTCGTAACGATGGAAGATGCCTGCACCGAAGGTAATATCTTCGTGACTACTACGGGGAATATCGATATCATTCGCATTGACCACATGGAGAAAATGAAAGATCAGGCGATCGTATGTAACATCGGTCACTTTGATAATGAAATCCAGGTGGATGCGTTGAAACATTATCCGGGCATCAAATGTGTAAACATCAAGCCGCAGGTAGACCGCTATTATTTCCCGGATGGTCACAGCATTCTTTTGCTGGCTGACGGTCGTCTGGTGAATCTGGGATGTGCGACAGGCCATCCGTCATTCGTGATGAGTAACTCATTTACCAATCAGACGCTGGCCCAGATCGAGTTGTTCAACAAGAAATACGAAGTAAATGTATACCGCTTGCCGAAGCACTTGGATGAAGAAGTGGCTCGCCTGCATCTCGAAAAGATCGGGGTGAAACTGACGAAGCTGACTCCGGAACAGGCCGCTTATATCGGTGTATCGGTAGACGGACCTTATAAGGCTGAACATTATAGATACTAATTTAATTGACAATTGACAGTTGACAAATGACAATGAACAGCTATATGGAACGAGTGATCTGCCGGGCTGTTATTGTTGACCATCAATTGTCAATTGTCAATTGTCAATTGTCAATTTTATGAAGAAGTTCCTTCCCGACTTAATTGCTATTTTAGCTTTTATCATCCTTTCTTTTGCTTATTTTTTTCCGGCTGATATCGAAGGTCGTATTCTGTTTCAGCACGATACGGTGGCTGGAGTGGGAGCCGGTCAAGAAGCTCAGGAATATCTTGATCGTACAGGAGAACGTACCCGCTGGACAAACTCTCTTTTTGGTGGCATGCCTACCTATCAGATGTCTCCGAGTTATGATTCTACCAAACCGCTGAAGTGGATAGAAAACATCTATCATTTGTATCTTCCGCCTTATGTGGTGCTGACTTTCATCATGATGCTCGGGTTTTATATCCTTTTGCGGGCATTCGGGCTGTCTGTCTGGTTATCTGCTTTAGGGGGGATTATTTGGGCCTTCTCCTCCTATTTCTTTATTCTGATATCGGCAGGGCATATCTGGAAATTTGTCACATTGGCTTATATTCCGCCTACGATTGCCGGTATTGTACTGGCTTATCGGAAAAAATATCTGTTGGGAGGGATTGTTACCGCTTTGTTTATCGCGCTTCAGATTCAGTCGAATCATATTCAGATGAGCTATTACTTCATGTTTGTCATCCTGTTTTTTGTAGGAGCTTACTTTGAAGATGCTTATAAGAAGAAGGAGTTGCCGCATTTTTTCAAGGCAAGTGCCGTTCTGGCATTGGCTGCGGCGATAGGAGTGTGTGCGAACCTCTCTAATCTATACCATACTTATGAGTATAGTAAGGAGACTATGCGCGGAAAGAGTGAACTGAAACAGGAAGGACCTGCTGCCAATCAGACCAGCAGTGGACTGGACCGTAACTATATAACGAACTGGAGTTATGGAATTGGTGAAACGCTTACTTTGCTGGTTCCGAATGTAAAGGGAGGGGCATCGGTTCCTTTATCCAAGAATGAGACTGCCATGGCAAAGGCGAATCCGATGTATAGTAACATCTATTCGCAGCTGACACAGTATTTTGGCGATCAGCCCATGACTTCCGGACCGGTCTATGTGGGAGCTTTTGTTTTATTTCTGTTTATATTGGGGTGCTTTATTGTTAAAGGACCGCTGAAATGGGCTTTACTGGGAGCTACTATCTTCTCTATTCTACTTTCGTGGGGAAAGAATTTTATGGGACTTACGGACTTTTTTATCGATTATGTACCGATGTATAACAAGTTCCGTGCCGTATCTTCTATCCTAGTTATAGCTGAATTTACGATACCTTTATTAGCGGTCTTTGCCTTAAAAGAAGTGCTGGCTAAACCGGAAATATTAAAGTTGAAAGAAAATCGGACAGGAGTAATTATCACTTTGGTATTAACAGCCGGTGTTTCACTGATTCTGGCTGTTGCCCCGGGAGTTTTCTTCTCTAGTTATATTCCGGCACAAGAGATGGCAGCTCTGCAGCAAGGACTGCCTGCCGAGTATTTATCTCCGATCATTACGAATCTGGCCGAAATGCGCAAGGCAATGCTGACTTCGGATGCATGGCGCAGTTTCTTTATTATAGTAGTAGGATGCTTCTTATTATTCCTTTATCAGCAGAAAAAGTTGAAGGCTTCTTTTACTATGACAGGTATCGTGCTTCTGTGTCTGATTGATATGTGGACTGTCAATAAGCGCTATTTGAATGATGAACAATTTGTATCGAAGTCAAACCAGACAGGAGCATTCGTTAAAACTCAGACGGATGAGATAATTCTTCAGGATACGGCTTTGAATTATAGGGTGTTGAATTTCGTAGGATTTCCCGGTAATACTTTCAATGAAAATAATACCTCATATTGGCATAAGAGTGTGGGTGGTTATCATGCGGCCAAGTTGCGTCGTTATCAGGAAATGATCGATCATCATATAACTCCGGAAATGAAGGATGCCTATCAGGAAGTTGCCGGCGCAGGCGGTGCGATGGATAGTGTGGACGCTTCCAAATTCCGTGTGCTGAATATGCTGAATACGAAGTACTTTATTTTCCCTGACGGACAGCAAGGACAGACGGTTCCTGTTGAAAACCCTTATGCGTATGGTAACGCTTGGTTTGTGGATAAGGTGCAGTATGTCAATAATGCAAATGAAGAGATTGATGCGCTGAATGATATTTTTCCAACGGAAACAGCAGTGGTTGATGCGAGATTTAAAGATCAGTTGAAGGGTGTGACGAAAGGTTACAAAGACTCCTTATCTACCATTCGTCTGACCAGCTATGAACCGAATCGCCTGGTATATGAAACTTCTTCTGCTAAAGATGGAGTGGCTGTTTTCTCTGAGATCTATTATCCGGGCTGGCAGGCCAAGATTGACGGACAGCCGGTGGACATTGCCCGTGCTGACTATATCTTGCGTGTGATGAATGTTCCCGCAGGCCAGCATACGATTGAGATGTGGTTTGACCCGCAGAGCTTGCATGTTACGGAAAGCATAGCTTATGCGTCACTGGCTTTATTGCTGATCGGGGTGATGATTCTGATTTGGTTCAGCAAGAAGAAGTTAACAACTCCGAAAAAAAAAGGAGGCTGAGAACTCTTAAACTTTTTTCTGATCTTGTACTCTATATACCTTAAGCGGCTCTCTTCATCCCGAAGAGAGCCGCTTATGCGTTCACTAAAAAATTATGAAAAACAAACGCTGTTTTGCTGTTAATTGATTTTATATTCCAAAGTTAAGTGGTTCTTTAAACAGAAGAAAAGGAAATCGACAAAGGGCGAAGATTTGTCTATTAAATATAGTGATATTATAATAATTAAGGTGGATATCAGGACTGAAAAAGGAAAATATGAACATAAACAGTCGATATATGGATAGTCCCATTTTGTCGCAACCCATTAAATTTGTGCCTGAATATAGAGCGATTATTATGAAAAGACTATTGTTCATTTTTACCTTTTTTTGCCTCCTTGCCATTCATGGAGGCGCACAGAATATTCTGACTCTGGAGAACTGCCTTCGTATAGGGATTGAGAACAATCTCTCTTTACAGGGAAAACGAAAAGCGATGCAGAAAAGTAAGTATGGCATTTCGGAGAATCGGGTGAAGCTGTTGCCGCAAATCAATGGCTTTGCCAACTTTAATGATAATATCGATCCGCCTGTCTCAGTAACTGACGGTTCTTCCTATGGAGTACCTTATAATATTACCCGAACGTTGCAATATAGTGCCAATGCCGGGATAGAATTGCAGATGCCACTTTATAATCAGACTCTCTATACTTCGATTTCCATAGCAGAGATTGTGGATGAGATGAGCCGGCTTTCGTATGAAAAGGCACGGGAAGATTTGATCTTGCAGATCAGTAAAATGTACTATCTGGGACAGGTTACTGCGGAACAGATTGCATTGATAAAAGCCAATATCACCCGATTGGAAGAACTGAGAGATATCACACAGGCTTTCTTTGATAATGGAATGGCAATGGAAGTTGACTTGAAGCGGGTGAATATCAATCTGGAAAATCTGAAAGTACAGTATGACAATGCGCAGGCGATGATGACGCAGCAGCTTAATATGCTGAAGTACATCATGGATTATCCGGCAGAAAAAGAAATCGGCCTGTTGCCGGTCAATACGGATAGTATCGCTACGGTTGCTTTGACCGGACTGTCGGAAAACCTCTATGAGCTTCAGTTGCTCCAATCACAGGTGCAGCTGGCAGAGCGGCAGAAACGATTGATCAGTAATGGCTATATTCCTTCTCTCAATCTGACGGGAAACTGGAGGTTTGCCGCTTATACTGATGAGGCTTATCATTGGTTTCATTCCGGTCCGTCCAATCATTGGTTCCGTTCTTATGGAGTGGGACTGACTTTGCGTATTCCTATTTTTGATGGCTTGGATAAGAAGTATAAGATCCGGAAAGCAATGATCGATATCGAAACCATGAAACTTTCACGGTTGGATACACGGAAGAATCTGCAAACACAGTATTTGAATGCTGTAAATGACTTGATGAATAACCAGCGGAACTTTAAAAAACAGAAAGACAATTATCTGCTTGCCGAAGAAGTGTATACGGTTACTACCGACCGCTATCGGGAAGGAATCACTTCAATGACTGAAGTTCTGCAGGATGAAATGCGGATGAGCGAGGCACAGAACAACTACATTAGTGCACATTATAATTATCGGGTGACCAACCTGATGTTACTGAAACTAACCGGACAGATCTCATCCTTGTTCAAATAACAGATAACTAATTGAATCATTCATATGGAAACAATGGAAAATAATACAGTCTCCAGTACGCATCAGGAGAAAGCTAAGAAAATGAGAAAATTACGCCGCTGGCAGATTATAGTAAGTCTGTTTGGAGTTGCTGTGATTGTTTGGGGAGTAATTGAAATTGTTTTTCTCTTTCTGGGCTATAAGCAGACGGAAACCAGTAATGATGCGCAGATAGAGCAATATGTGTCGCCTGTCAATCTGCGTGCATCGGGCTATATTAATAAGATTTATTTTACGGAACATCAGCAGGTACGCAAAGGTGATACCTTGCTGGTGCTGGACGACCGCGAATATAAAATCCGGGTGATGGAAGCTGAGGCTGCATTGAAGGATGCGCAGGCAGGCGCCACTGTGATAAATGCTACCTTGCAGACTACACAAACGACTGCATCTGTGTATGATGCGTCTATAGCTGAAATAGAAATCCGGCTAGCAAAACTGGAGAAAGACCGTCAGCGGTATGAAAATTTGGTCAAACGAAATGCGGCGACACCTATCCAGTTGGAACAGATTACAACAGAGTATGAAGCTACCTTTAAGAAGCTGGAAGCAACCAGGCGCCAGCGGGAGGCGGCTCTTTCGGGAGTGAATGAAGTATCTCACCGTCGTGAGAATACGGAAGCTGCCATCCAGCGTGCTACGGCTGCGCTTGAAATGGCACGGCTGAATCTTTCGTATACGGTTGTACTGGCTCCTTGCGATGGCAAGTTAGGCAGACGTTCTCTGGAAGAAGGGCAGTTCATTACAGCAGGGCAATGCATTACATATATTCTGCCCGATACACAAAAATGGATTATTGCTAATTATAAAGAAACGCAGATAGAGAATCTCCGCATCGGGCAGGAGGTGGCTATCACGGTAGATGCTATCAGTAAGAAAGAGTTTACAGGCAAAGTGACTGCTATTTCCGGAGCGACAGGTTCTAAATATTCGTTGGTGCCGACTGACAATTCTGCCGGAAATTTTGTGAAAATATAGCAGCGTATCCCTGTCCGTATTGATTTTACGGATTTATCGAAGGAAGATAATGATAAGCTGGCGGCGGGTATGATGGTAGTAGTAAAAGCTAAACTCTGATAGCCATGCCTTCGTGTCCTAGAAATTATCCTTTTTACAATTGGGTGCCCAAACCGATAGGTATTATTATTCTGCTGTTCTTTTTCCTGCCGATTCTTTCGGTGGGCGGGGTATACTCCGTGAACAGTACCGAGATGATGAGCGGCTTGGGTATTATTTCCGAGCATATTCAGTTTGCCAATTTTGTGACTTCCATCGGTATGGCGGCATTTGCTCCCTTCTTGTATGAACTAGTTTGTATACGACGGGAGAAACTGATGTGTATCGCAGGTTTTGCACTGATGTATGTATTCAGCTATGTATGTGCCAAAACCGACAGTATCTTTTTGCTGGCACTCTGCAGCCTGCTGACAGGGTTCCTGCGTATGGTACTGATGATGGTCAATCTGTTTACGCTGATCAAATATGCTTTTGGCATGGAGGCAACGCGTAATATTACTCCCGGCATGGAACCGAAAGACGCGACGGGATGGAATAAACTGGATATCGAAAAATGTGTCAGCCAGCCGGTAGTTTATCTGTTTTTTATGATCCTGGGGCAAATGGGTACGGCGCTAACGGCTTGGCTGGCTTTCGAATACGAATGGAAATATGTATATTATTTTATGATGGGTATTCTGCTGCTGTCCATTCTGATACTGTTCATTACGATGCCTAATCATGGTTTTGCCGGACGTTTCCCTATCAACTTCCGCAAATTCGGCAATGTGACCGCATTTTGCATATCATTGACGTGCATCACTTATGTGCTGGTTTATGGCAAGGTGCTGGATTGGTATGATGATCCATCTATTTGCTGGGCAACGGCGATCAGTATCCTTTTTGCCGGGATTTTTCTTTATATGGATGTTACCCGGCGGTCTTCCTACTTTATTTTGGGGGCGTTGAGGCTGCGTACCATTCGTATGGGGGCTTTGCTTTATTTATTGCTGATGATTATCAATTCCAGCGCAATGTTTGTCAATGTGTATGCAGGAGTCGGGATGCACCTGGATAATTTGCAGAATGCATCGCTGGCAAACTGGTGTATGGTCGGTTATTTTATCGGTGCCTTGATTTCCATTGTATTGGGGTCTAAAGGGGTGCATCTGAAATATCTTTTTGCTCTTGGCTTTTTCTTTCTGGCATTGTCGGCAGGATTCATGTACTTCGAAGTGCAGACAGCCGGACTTTACGAACGAATGAAGTATCCCGTAATTATTCGTACCATCGGAATGATGATTTTATATGCATTGACGGCAGCATATGCCAATCAGCGGATGCCTTTCAAATATCTTTCGACCTGGATTTGCATCATGCTTACCGTCCGTATGGTACTGGGACCGGGTATCGGAGGGGCTATTTATTCAAATGTACTGCAGGAGCGCCAGCAACATTATATTACCCGTTATGCACAAAATGTTGATCTGGTAAACCCCGAAGCTTCTGCTTCGTATACCAATACCGTGCAGGGAATGCAATATCAGGGAAAGAGTGAAACGGAAGCGCATAACATGGCTGCCATGTCCGTCAAGGGGCGGATACAGGTGCAGGCTACGCTCTCTGCTGTGAAAGAAATGGCAGGGTGGACTATTTATGCAGGCGTTATTTGTATGATTTTTGTGCTCGTAGTGCCTTATCCCAAACGAAAATTGCTAACTTAGTATCGTTTTTCAATAGTAATTTATCAGTGAGTCAGTGTTATGGATACTCAGCAGGAACGTTTATTACAGCTTGACCGCGATCTGAAAAGCGGGAAGAATATATGCAGTTCGGGAGGTGTGCTCAGTTGTTTTCCATCTTCTTTAAAAGAACCTTTTCTGATGCAGGGGCTTGGTTTGATTGTCTGCCGGCAAGGTAGTTTCCAGTTTTCTCTTGATAATAAGTGCGCTTCTGCCAAGGCGGGTGAGACCTTGTTTATTCATGAGGAATCTTGGGTTCAAGTGCTTCAGGAGACCGAAGATGTGGAAATTCTTATTCTTGCCTATCAGATAGAACCGATACGTGACATTATCGGCAACTCCGTGGTTTCCATGTATATGTATTCGAAACTTACTCCGGAACTCTCTTGTGTATGGAATACCGGCGAGGAAGATGAGATTATGAAGTATATGTCTTTGATAGACAGTGTGCTGGAAATGGAGGAGAGTGTGTTTAGCCTTTATGAGCAGAAACTCCTTCTGCTGGCACTGACCTATCGTATTTGTTCGGTCTATAACCGTAAATTGATTAGTGCCGGACAGGAAACGGGCGGGCGGAAAAATGAGATATTTGTCCGTCTCATCCAGTTGATAGAGCAATATTATATGCAGGAAAGGAGTGTGGAATTCTATGCGGATAAACTCTGTTTGTCTCCGAAATACCTTTCGGCTCTTTCCAAAAGCATCTGTGGGTATACGGTGCAGGAACTTGTATTCAAGGCGATTATCCGTAAGTGTATCTCTTTGTTGAAGAATACGCAAAAAAATATTCAGGAGATTTCCAATGAATTCGGCTTCCCCAATGCTTCTTATTTTGGCACATTCTTCAAGAAGCAAATGGGGATGTCGCCGCAGCAATATCGAAGGAATCTTTAATCGATATTACTCTTTTTCTCCATAAGCCAGATCGCCTGCGTCGCCCAGCCCCGGTACAATATAGGAATGTTCATTGATTTCAGGATCGATGGCAGCACACCAAATGGTTGTTTTGTCTTCGGGAAATACGCTCTTGATATGATCGATTGCATGTTGGCTGGCAATGATCGAAGCTACGTGAATTTCGGCGGGATGGCCTTTGGTAAGCATGGCCTGATAACTCAGTTCCATACTGCCGCCTGTAGCCAGCATCGGATCGGTGATAATCAGCGTTTTGTCGTCAATACGCGGAGATGCGATATATTCTATATGTATATCAAATTTCAGGGTATCTTTATATTTTCGATAGGCGGACACAAATGCATTTTCTGCTCCGTCGAAATAGCTTAGGAAGCCTTGGTGAAAAGGAAGGCCGGCGCGGAGAATGGTGCTGATGACAAGCTGGTTGTCCGGTGTGCTGACGGGAGCAATGCCCAGTGGTGTCCGGATGTTTTTTACTGAGTATCGGAACTCTTTGCTCATTTCGTAAGCCATGATTTCTCCGATCCGTTCAATGTTACGGCGGAAACGTAGGCGGTCATTCTGAACTTCTACATTTCTAATTTCGGATATGTACTGGTTTAGAATCGAATTTGTTTGGCTAAAATCAATTACTTTCATATTATAGTTTAATCATAATTTAATCTCATTTTCATCGTATTGAGAACGTTCTGGCTTGCAAAGTAAACGATAATCTTTCAAATTGCAATATTCAGTTTGCAGATATTGTTAGGAATTTATAAAAGAGTTTCAATTAGGGAAAAATTTCTCTAATACCTTCTTCCTTTCCAAAGAAAGTATTACTTTTGTACCCGGATTTACAAGGAGGCACCCAAAGCTCCTCATGTTCAGGTGAAAAGAGATAATAAAACGAAATACCAATTTTAATTAATTCAAAAAAAATGGCAAATTTAGATTTAAGCAAGTACGGTATCACAGGTGTGACCGAGATTGTGCACAATCCGTCTTATGACGTTTTGTTCGCTGAAGAAACAAAACCAGGTTTGGAAGGTTTTGAAAAAGGTCAGGTAACTAACATGGGCGCTGTAAACGTAATGACTGGCGTTTATACAGGACGTTCTCCTAAAGATAAATTCTTCGTAAAAGACGAAACCAGCGAAAATACAGTATGGTGGACTTCTGAAGAATACAAAAACGACAACAAACCAGTTGACGCTAAATGTTGGGCAGCTGTGAAAGATTTGGCAACTAAAGAACTTTCTAACAAAAGACTGTTCGTTGTTGACGCTTTCTGCGGAGCTAACGAAAACTCTCGCTTGAAACTGCGCTTCATCATGGAAGTAGCATGGCAAGCTCACTTCGTAACAAACATGTTCATCCGTCCGACAGCTGAAGAACTGGCTAACTTCGGTGAACCTGATTTCGTTATCATGAACGCTTCTAAAGCTAAAGTTGAAAACTACAAAGAACTGGGCTTGAACTCGGAAACTGCAGTTGTATTCAACTTGACTGAAAAGATCCAGGTTATCCTGAATACTTGGTACGGTGGTGAAATGAAGAAAGGTATGTTCTCTTACATGAACTACTTATTGCCTTTGAACGGTATGGCTTCTATGCACTGCTCTGCTAACACTGATAAAGAAGGCAAGAGCTCAGCTATCTTCTTCGGTCTGTCAGGTACAGGTAAGACTACTTTGTCTACTGACCCGAAACGTTTGTTGATCGGTGATGACGAACACGGATGGGATGACGAAGGTGTATTCAACTTCGAAGGTGGTTGCTACGCTAAAGTTATCAACTTGGATAAAGAAAGCGAACCGGACATCTGGAATGCTATCAAACGCGATGCTTTGTTGGAAAACTGTACAGTTAACGCTGAAGGCGAAATCAACTTCGCTGACAAGTCAGTAACTGAAAACACTCGTGTTTCTTATCCTATCTATCACATCGAAAACATCGTTAAACCAGTGTCTAAAGGTCCTCACGCTAAACAAGTTATCTTCTTGTCAGCTGACGCATTCGGTGTATTGCCTCCGGTATCTATCCTGAACGCAGAACAAACTAAATATTACTTCTTGTCTGGTTTTACAGCTAAATTGGCTGGTACAGAACGTGGTATCACTGAACCGACTCCGACATTCTCTGCTTGCTTCGGTGCTGCTTTCCTGAGCCTGCATCCTACTAAATATGCAGAAGAATTGGTTAAGAAGATGAACAAGGTTGGTGCTAAGGCATACTTGGTTAACACTGGTTGGAACGGTAGCGGCAAACGTATCTCTATCAAAGATACAAGAGGTATCATCGACGCTATCCTTGATGGTTCTATCAATGAGGCTCCGACAAAGAAGATCCCGTATTTCGACTTCGAGGTTCCGACTGCATTACCGGGCGTAGATCCGAAGATCTTAGATCCTCGCGATACCTATGCTGATCCTGCTCAATGGGATGAGAAAGCGAAGGATTTGGCTGCTCGCTTCCAGAAGAACTTTGCTAAGTTCACGGGCAACGAAGCTGGTAAGGCATTGGTTGCTGCTGGTCCTCAGTTATAAGAATCTGGCAATAGCCTGAAATGATTCTGATCTTCCATTTTATGGATGAATAGAATATAATACGCGTAAAAGCTATGGAAATGAAAATGAGATAACCTCTCAAAATTTCATTTTCCATAGCTTTTTTAGTTTCGCTAATCAAAAGGTATTGACTTTTCTACGTAAGATGATATCATAATGATATCAAATAAATTCTTTTTATATTAAGGAGGGGTTTTTATGGAAGAAAAAATCTTAACAACCAAAAAAAATGGTATGGCAGTCCT
>OHNX01000581.1_pt1 | contig 15231 bp, 9 predicted proteins | sample 1569691 | NCBI WGS metagenome assembly OHNX01 (sample SAMEA3879507, study PRJEB24766) | human gut metagenome | biome: human-associated habitat; feature: feces | place: USA | collected 1985/1987
CAGTCACCAAATTTCCCCACTCCTGATCATGATATTTCACATACAGTTCGTCGGTTCCACACCAACCACAGCGTCCGTTTACTATATCTTGCATAATTATTTCTTTTATACCTTGCTTTAAAACCCAATCAAACAGAAAGCAAATACTTCTTGAAGTCTGCAAATTCTTTCGTCATTTGCAAGCTCTTTTTCTCCCCTTTCATAAATTCCTGCAACTTGGCAGGTATTTCTACCGCTTCGCCAATGATACTTTCTACAGTTTCAAGGAATTTAGCAGGATGAGCAGTTTCAAGGAAGACTCCCGTTTCGCCTTGTTTCAGTCCTTCTTGCAAAGCGCGATAACCGCAGGCTCCATGAGGATCGAGCAGGTAATGATGTTCCTTCCAGGTTTCTTTCACAGTTTCGCGAATCTGCTCGTCGGTATATGTAGTTCCCGAAATCTCAGCGGAAATGTCAGCATGAGAACCGCCATACAAGTCAAGCACACGAGCAAAGTTGCTCGGATCACCCACGTCCATAGCGTTGGCAATGGTTGCAACGGATGGGCGGGGATTATATTTACCTGTTTGCAGGTATTGATAGAATATATCGTTGCGATTGTTGGCAGCAATAAAACGTTTGACAGGCAAGCCCATCTTTTTGCCGAACAATCCGGCTGTGATGTTTCCGAAGTTTCCGCTAGGAACACAAATCACGGCATTATCGGCTTTTCCGGCACGCTTCAGCTGTGCATAAGCATAGAAATAATAGAATGCTTGCGGCAGGAAGCGGGCTACATTGATAGAATTGGCGGAAGTCAGTGACAGATGTTCGTTCAGTTCCTTATCCATGAAAGCAGCTTTTACCAGTGCCTGACAATCATCAAACGTTCCGTCCACTTCGAGAGCGGTGATATTCTGTCCCAAAGTAGTGAACTGCTTCTCCTGTATTTCGCTGACTTTTCCTTTCGGGTAAAGTACATATACATGAATACCTTCCACCCCCAGAAAACCGTTGGCAACGGCACTTCCCGTATCACCGGAAGTCGCTACCAGCACATTCACATCCTTCTGCCCTTCTTTCTTGATGAAGTAGCCCAGCAAACGTGCCATAAAACGGCCGCCTACATCTTTGAAAGCCAGAGTCGGTCCGTGGAAAAGTTCCAGAGAATAGATGTTGTCCGCCACTTTCACCAACGGTACATCAAAGCTCAATGTGTCATACACTATTTGTTTCAGGGTATCGGCAGGGATGTCTTCGCCAAAGAAAGCATCGGCTACACGATAAGCAATCTCCTGAAAAGACAAAGTATCTATCGTATCGTAAAATTCTTGGGGAAGAGGCTTGATAGTCATTGGCATGAAAAGTCCTCTGTCGGCGGCAAGCCCTTTTACTACAGCTTCCTGCAAAGAAGCCATCGGCGCTTGTTTATTTGTACTATAGTATTTCATTGGATATTCTTTTGATTCATAAATTCTTTTATAAACTCATCTTCTTTCAGCACACCGTAACTGCCGTCGCATGCCGATATCTCGTCATACGTCTGCACTTCATCCGGTTCGATGCCCGGATACCAGATAAGGAACGGTATAGGATCGGAAGTATGGGTGCGAAGTTCGCAGGGAGTAGGATGGTCGGGCAATACGGCAATCGCCACAGGCTCGTCCCAGTCCTTCACTGCTTCGTAGATAGGGCCTACAGCACGTTTGTCGAGGTTCTCTATCGTCAGGAGTTTCAGATCGATATCCCCTTCGTGTCCCGCCTCATCACTGGCCTCGATATGAAGATAAACGAAATCGTCCGTCTTCAGTGCTTCCAGAGCGGCAGCTACTTTATTCTCATAATTTGTATTATACAATCCGGTAGCTCCCTCTACTGCAATACGGCGTAAGCCGGCATAATATCCGATTCCGTTAATCAAGTCGACAGCCGAAATAACTGCTCCTTTCTTTACTTGCGGAAAGGTTTCGGAGAAAGTAGGCATCTGCGGACGATAGCCGGGGCTCCAGGGCCAGATGCTGTTTGCAGGGTCCTTGCCTTCCGACATCCGTTTCAGATTCAACGGATGGTTCTTCAGCAGTTCCTGTGATTTAAGAATAAGATCATTGATAAGGTCCGCCGTTTCCTGCGCTTCCGGCACTAAGGGTTTCACCATTAACGGGCGGAAAGGCTTCAACGGGACATCGTGCGGAGGGGTGCAATCCAGTTCTTTATCCCCCCCCTTGATAACAAGCAGATGACGATACTGAACTCCTGTATGGAAGCGTATGCGGTCATTCCCCAGCTTCTCTTGCAGATACTGGATCAGTACATCCGCTTCTTCCGTAGATATATGTCCGGAAGAGTGATTCTTCAGAATATCTCCTTCCACACAAATCAGATTACAACGCATCGCCATTTCTCCCGGTTTCAGGTCTACACCGATACTGGCTGCTTCGAGCGGCCCGCGTCCTTCGTACACTTTCGGAAGATTATATCCCAACACGGACATATTGGCAACCTCACTACCCGGATGGAAACCTTCGGCAACAGTTATCAAACGTCCATTGCGTCCCATGCGGGCTAACTTATCCATATAAGGCGTCTTCGCATATTGCAGGAGCGTCTTGTCCCCCAATGACTTCACTGGCCAGTCGGCCATTCCGTCTCCCAGTATGATAATATGCTTCATTTTAACACCCCTTATTTAAACGTTTGCGATACTCATGATATCAGCGAATACTCCCGCAGCCGTTACTCCGGCACCGGCACCGTATCCTTGAATCATCATCGGATATTCTTTATAGCGTTCCGTAGTCAGCAAGATGATGTTGTTGCTGCCTTCCAGTCCGTAGAACGGATGGTTGGCACCCACTTCCTGCAGGCCGACAGAGGCTTTTCCGTCTTCCAGTTTGGCAACAAAGCGCCAATGTTTATGTTCTTTCTCCAATACCTGACGACGGGCTTCGAAGTCTGCGTCGAGGCTCGGCACTCGTTTCCAGAAGTCATCCAGCGAACCTTCGAAGAAGTCGTTCGGGACAAAGAGATTCTTTTCTACGTCTTCCTGCTCGATGTGATATCCGGCTTCACGTGCCAGAATCACCAGTTTGCGGATCACGTCTTTTCCGCTCAGGTCGATACGCGGGTCCGGTTCGGAATAGCGTTCTTCCTGTGCCATCTTGATCGTGCGGCTGAAAGGAATGTCAGCGCTGATCTTATTAAAGATATAGTTCAATGTACCCGAAAGTACAGCTTCAATCTTCAGTATCTTGTCACCACTGTGAATCAGGTCGTTAATGGTATTGATAATCGGCAGTCCCGCACCTACGTTTGTTTCAAACAGGTACTTCACCCCCCGTTGACGGGCAATCGTTTTCAGTTCGCGATAGTTCTCGTAAGCCGAAGACGCAGCGATCTTATTAGCTGCCACTACGGAAACGTTGTGCTGTAAAAGGTCTTTGTAAAGTGATGCAATGTCGGGGCTTGCCGTACAATCCACGAATACGGAGTTGAAGATATTCATTCCGACTATTTCGTCACGGATCGTCTGCAAGTTACTATCCTTGCCTTTCTTCTGCAACTCCTCACGGAAATTGGCAAGGTCAAATCCCTCACGACTGAACATGGCTTTCGCAGCATCGATGATACCTACGACGTGCAACTTCAATCCGTTCTCCATCATCAGTTTCTGTTGCTGGCAACGAATCTGTTCTACCAGACTGCCGCCAACCGTACCGATACCACAGATAAAGAGATTCAATACCTGATATTCGGACAGGAAGAAAGAGTCATGGATAACGTTCAGAGATTTACGCAATGACTTGGAATCGACAACAAAAGAAATGTTGGTTTCCGAAGCTCCCTGCGCACAAGCGATAACATTGATACCATTACGTCCCAGTGTACCGAAGAGCTTACCTGCTATACCCGGTGTATGCTTCATATTCTCGCCAACGATTGCCACCGTAGCCAGATTTCTCTCTGCAAGGATCGGAGAAATCTCTCCCATCTCGATCTCTTTCGCAAATTCTTCATTCAGCACTTCACAAGCCAGATCGGCATCAGCGTTCCGAACACCGATAGAGGTACTGTTCTCTGATGAAGCCTGCGAAACAAGGAATACACTGATTCCATTCTTTGCCAAAGCCTTGAAGATGCGGTAGTTTACACCGATCACACCTACCATACCCAGCCCTTGAACAGTGATCAGACTCGTATCATTGATAGAGGAAATACCTTTAATGGCCTTACTCTGCGGATTGGAAGTCTCTTGCTTGATAACTGTTCCCACTCCGTCAGGATTGAACGTGTTCTTTATTATAATAGGAATATTCTTATGACATACCGGATAGATCGTCGGTGGATAAACAACTTTCGCACCGAAGTTACAAAGTTCGGTTGCTTCCACATAGCTCAGTTCGGAAATAGTATAAGCTGTTGAGATCACGCGAGGATCGGCAGTCATAAAGCCGTCTACATCGGTCCATATCTCCAGACTGCCGGCATCGAGCGCTGCGGCAATAATGGCAGCCGTATAATCCGAACCACCACGACCGAGATTCGTTACATCTCCCGACACCTTATCCGAAGAAATAAATCCGGGAACCAACGATACTTTCGGAATGGAATGGAAAGCCTCTTTTACTAACTGATTAGTCAGATCGGCATCAATCGTATGTTTATTATGCTTCTTTTCAGTCTTGATAAAAGTACGCGAATCAAACCATTTTGCCTCATCGATCAGTTCGGCAACGATGATGGACGAAAGACGTTCGCCATAGCTGACAATGGTATCCGATGTTTTCGGGGAAAGGTCTCTGATCAGATAGATACCCTGGAAAATGTCTTTCAACTCATTCAGCAATTCGCCAATCTGACGTTGCAATGCCACTTGCCCTGCTCCGGCAGGAATCACTTCTTTAATCATCTCCACATGACGATAGACGATTTCGCGGAATTCTCCTTCGTAGGCCGAATCTCCGGCTGCCGCCATCTTCGATGTATTAATCAATTTGTCAGTGATGCCCCCTAACGCGGAAACAACTACAATTACCGGCTCACTGGCCGACTCTACAATTCTCTTTACACTTAAAATGCTGTTCACGGAACCTACGGACGTTCCGCCGAATTTCATTACTTTCATGAAGATACATATTTAAATACAATCCCCTCGAGTATAGTTATTACAGGGTGATTGGTTGTTTACGAAAAAATTAAAATTGAGTTTTGCCTACTTACACAGGCGTGAATCACGTAGATACACAAATACTATCCATTAACCCCAAAGGGTCATGGTACACATGGATGTGACTGTATGTGGATAGTACTTCATCATAGTCTCTGTTTCTACCATTGTTTTTGATAAGTGTCGCAAAAGTAATAATAAAAACGTTCAATCTATCACTTTTTTCGGTTTTTTTCTGATAAAAAGAATCTTCCGTCTTCTATTCGTCCTTTCCCTCCCATAAAAGCCCTGCACTTTTATGACATTTTGCTATTTATATATCGTTTATATTATTATATTTGCAAAAACAACAGCATAAAAACAGCATATGACCCCGTTAAATACTTCCGTATTGTTAATATACACCGGTGGGACAATTGGAATGATTGAAAACACCGCAACAGGCGCATTGGAGAACTTCAACTTCGAACAACTCCAGAGGCATATCCCCGAATTGCAAAAATTCAACTTCCCGATTGATACTTATCAGTTTGACCCTCCGATGGACTCTTCGGACATGGAACCCGATATGTGGAGAAAGCTGGTACACATTATTCATGAGAACTATGATCTCTATCATGGCTTCGTCATTTTGCACGGAACGGATACGATGGCTTATACAGCCTCCGCCCTGAGTTTTATGCTGGAAGGACTGGACAAACCTGTGATCCTTACGGGCTCCCAACTCCCGATAGGGGTGCTCCGCACGGACGGCAAGGAAAACCTGATGACAAGTATCGAAATTGCCGCCGCACAGGATAAGGAGGGGAAAGCACTCGTTCCGGAAGTCTGCATCTTCTTTGAGAATCATCTGATGAGGGGAAACCGTACGACAAAGATGAACGCGGAAAACTTCAACGCATTCCGCTCATTCAATTACCCGGTATTGGCGGAAGCAGGTATTCACATTAAATATAATCAAGCACAGATTCATGTCAACAAAAGCAAACAGGAGTTAGTGCCACATTATTTATTGGATACGAACATCGTGGTTCTCAAGTTATTCCCCGGCATTCAGGAGAATGTAATAGCTACGATGTTAGGGACCAAAGGATTAAAGGCGGTCGTACTCGAAACGTATGGTTCCGGCAATGCTCCCCGAAAGGAATGGTTTATCCGCAGACTTTGTCAGGCCAGTGCGCAGGGGATTGTCATTGTTAATGTAACCCAGTGCAATGCCGGAATGGTGGAGATGGAACGTTACGAAACGGGGTACCAGCTGCTACAGGCAGGAGTGGTCTCCGGATATGACAGTACGACAGAGTCGGCCGTGACTAAATTGATGTTCTTATTGGGACACGGATATACTCCGGATGAAGTTCGTGATCGTATGAATCGGTCGATAGCTGGTGAGATCACTCTATAAGAACCTTTTGTTTAATGCATTGAACAGATTTTATCCGAATTTGTTTTGCGCGTTGAACAAATTATGCCTATTTTTGTATTCCATAGAAAACAAATAAGGATATGGATACACTAATCAGAAGATATAAAAGGTTACTAACAGCCACTTCCACTACTTATATCAGGAGCTTAATGGATACAATCAATTGGGATAACCGACTGATTGCCATCCGCGGAGCACGTGGAGTCGGAAAAACGACTTTAATGCTTCAGTACCTGAAACTTCATTATGCAAACGATAGTCAGAGCGCTTTATACACAAGCCTGGATAGTCTGTATTTCACTCAACATACGCTTAGCGAATTGGCTGAACAGTTTTATCTGAAAGGAGGAAAATGTCTCTTTCTGGATGAAGTACATAAATATCCATCCTGGAGCAAGGAGATTAAAAATATATATGACGAGTTTCCCGAACTGAAAATAGTATTCACAGGCTCCTCCTTACTTCAACTTCTGAATGCAGAAGCAGATTTGTCACGCCGATGCATATCATACAATATGCAAGGACTCTCTTACCGTGAATATCTAAAGCTATTTCATCAGATTCATATCCGTCCCTATACATTGGAAGAGATCTTGGAGAGCAGTGACGGAATTTGCAATGAGGTCAACTCTCAGTGCAGACCACTGGCTCATTTTGAGGATTATCTGAAACATGGGTATTATCCTTTTTATCTGGAAGGAAATGCAGAGTATTATACACGAATCGAGAATATAACGAATTTGATACTTGAGATTGAACTTCCCCAACAATGCGGAGTAGATATCAGTAATGTACGGAAATTGAAAAGCCTGTTAGGCATCCTTTCCTCCGAAGTTCCGTTTATGGTGGATATCACTAAGCTCTCTGCCCTGGCAGAACTCTCGCGTACCACCATTCTGGCCTATCTGCAATATTTGGACAGAGCCAAGTTAATTCATCTTCTTTATTCGGACAATGACTCTATCAAAAAGCTACAAAAACCGGATAAGATATACATGGAAAATACCAATTTACTTTATGCGCTGACTTTCAAGGATGTGAACAAAGGCACATTGAGAGAAGTATTTATGGTGAACCAACTTTCTTATCTGCATAGAGTAGAATACTGTACACGTAGTGCAGACTACACGATAGACAGCAAATACACGATAGAAGTTGGCGGAAAAAGTAAGGACGGAAAACAGATAGCTGGCAGCAAAAAGGCATTTATAGCCGCAGATGATATAGAATATTCAGCAGGAAACAAAATTCCGTTATGGGCATTCGGGTTCTTATATTAAAGGAAAAAGAAAATGGCAAAAGAAAAAACCGTATATGTATGCAGTAACTGCGGACAGGAATCACCGAAATGGGTGGGCAAGTGTCCGTCGTGCGGAGAATGGAATACGTATGTAGAAGAAATCGTACGGAAAGAAACGACCAACCGCCGTCCGGTATCGGGCATCGAGACGCAGAAAGCGAAACCTGTTATCCTCAGCGAAATAGAAGCCGATGATGAGCCGCGCATCAATATGCACGACGACGAACTGAATCGTGTATTGGGCGGAGGACTTGTGCCCGGCTCTCTGGTTTTGATCGGCGGAGAACCCGGAATCGGAAAATCGACACTCGTCATGCAGACTGTCTTGCGTATGCCGGACAAGAAGATTCTCTATGTATCCGGTGAAGAGAGCGCACGACAGCTGAAACTACGCGCCGACCGCCTTTCGGAAGTCTCCAGCGACTGTCTGATCGTTTGCGAAACTTCACTTGAACAGATTTACGTGCATATCAAGAACACCAGTCCCGACCTGGTCATTATCGACTCCATACAGACTATTTCCACGGAAAATATTGAATCATCTCCCGGAAGCATTGCCCAGGTAAGGGAATGTTCGGCATCGATTCTCCGTTTTGCCAAGGAAACGCATACACCCGTCCTGCTGATCGGACATATAAATAAAGAAGGTAGTATTGCAGGCCCAAAGGTACTAGAGCATATTGTAGATACAGTTCTCCAGTTTGAAGGAGACCAGCATTATATGTACCGTATTCTGCGAAGCATCAAGAACCGATTCGGAAGCACTGCCGAGCTAGGTATTTACGAAATGCGTCAGGACGGATTACGTCAGGTCAGCAATCCTTCGGAGTTATTGTTAAGTCAGGATCATGAAGGGATGAGCGGAGTAGCGATTGCTTCTGCTATTGAGGGAGTACGCCCGTTCCTGATTGAGACGCAGGCTTTGGTGAGTTCTGCCGTCTATGGAAATCCTCAACGGTCGGCAACCGGCTTCGATATAAGGAGAATGAATATGCTTCTGGCTGTCCTCGAAAAGCGCGTAGGCTTCAAGCTTGCGCAGAAAGATGTGTTTCTGAATATTGCCGGAGGATTGAAGGTGAATGATCCGGCTATTGACCTGGCAGTGATCAGCGCCATCCTTTCTTCCAATATGGATGCGGCTGTCGAACCGGAAGTCTGTATGGCAGGAGAAATCGGTCTGTCGGGAGAGATACGCCCCGTGAATCGAATAGAGCAGCGAATCGGAGAAGCGGAAAAGTTAGGATTCAAACGGTTCCTGCTTCCTAAGTATAATCTGCAAGGGATTGATACCCAAAAACTAAAAATAGAATTAGTACCTGTAAGAAAGGTGGAAGAGGCATTCAGAGCACTCTTCGGATAAGTTTTAATTAATATAAATCCATGACACAAGAATACCAACTCCGCATCCTTCCCGAAATCGCAGCAAACGAACAGAAACTAAAGGAATATCTTTCTAAAGAAAAAGGTTTGAACCTGCGTGACATCACTGCTACCCGAATCTTGAAACGGAGCATCGATGCACGTCAACGGACTATCTTTGTCAACCTGAAGGTACGGGCATACATCAATGAGATGCCCAAGGAGGATGAATACGAACGCACTATATATAATAATGTGGAAGACAAGCCACAGGTTATCGTAGTCGGTGCCGGTCCCGGCGGACTGTTTGCCGCCTTACGCCTCATCGAACTCGGACTACGTCCGGTTATCGTAGAACGGGGAAAAGATGTGCGCGAACGGAAAAAAGATCTGGCACAAATCAGCAGAGAACATACCGTAGACCCGGAATCGAACTATAGCTTTGGCGAAGGAGGCGCAGGAGCCTATTCGGATGGAAAACTTTACACCCGCAGCAAGAAAAGAGGAAATGTAGACAAGATACTGAATGTATTCTGTCAGCACGGAGCTTCTGCGGCTATACTGGCCGATGCCCATCCTCACATTGGGACAGACAAACTCCCGCGTGTCATTGAGAATATGCGAAATACGATTATCGAGTGCGGCGGAGAAGTGCATTTTCAGACCAGAATGGATGCACTGATTATTGAGAACAACGAAATCAAAGGTATTGAAACCAACACAGGAAAGACTTTTCTCGGTCCTGTGATACTGGCAACCGGACATTCCGCAAGAGATGTATATCGCTGGCTGGCTGCAAACGGTGTTACGATAGAAGCCAAAGGAATCGCTGTCGGTGTCCGGCTGGAACATCCGGCTATGCTGATCGACCAGATACAATACCACAATAAGAACGGGCGAGGGAAATACCTTCCTGCTGCCGAGTACAGCTTCGTGACACAAGCTGAAGGCAGAGGAGTTTATAGCTTCTGTATGTGTCCCGGCGGTTTCATTGTTCCTGCCGCCAGCGGACCGGAACAAGTTGTAGTAAACGGTATGTCTCCTTCTAACCGCGGATCGCGTTGGAGTAACTCGGGAATGGTGGTAGAGATTCAACCGGAAGATTTAATTAATGGAGAATGGAAAATGGAGAATGGAGAATGGGCTGCGCAACAAAATGAGCAGTTATTAGCCATTAATCCATTGCTGAGCAATTCTCAGCTCTCGACTCTCAATACTCAACTTACTCCCCTTCACTTTCAGGAGGAGTTGGAACGTCAATGCTGGTTGCAGGGTGGCAGGCGCCAAACGGCACCGGCACAACGTATGCTGGACTTTACCCGCAAGAAGTTAAGCTATGATTTACCGGAGTCTTCCTACAGTCCGGGGCTGATTTCTTCTCCGCTTCATTTCTGGATGCCGGACTTTATCAGCAAAAGGTTATCTCTCGGTTTTCAGCAGTTCGGGCGTAGTAGTCATGGTTTCCTTACGAATGAAGCGGTGATGATTGGTGTGGAAACCCGCACTTCTTCGCCAGTCCGCATCGTACGGGATAAGGAGACGTTACAGCACGTCACTGTTCGCGGACTGTTTCCCTGCGGAGAAGGTGCAGGGTATGCAGGTGGAATTGTTTCGGCAGGAGTAGATGGAGAACGGTGTGCGGAAGCGGTAGCTAATTATATAAACCAACAGTAAAAACTCAGCGATAAGATGAATAATAAACCTGAAATAGCCATTATCGAGTCCAACACCCTCACTTGTCTCGGACTGAAAAGTATATTGGAAGAGATTATCCCAATGGCAACCATCCGCACCTTCCATAGTTTCAATGAACTAATGGATGATACTCCGGACATGTATGCCCACTACTTCATCTCGGCGCAAATCTATGTTGAACACAATGCCTTCTTCCTCCCCCGAAAGCGAAAAACAATTGTGCTGGCCAGTGACAGCCCGCAATTCCAACTGTCGGGTGTGCCTGTGCTCAATATCTACGAACCCGAAGAAAAACTGGTGAAAAGTCTTTTGAAGCTTCATCAACATGCACACCACAACGGCTATCCTGTAAAAGATATGCCTCCGATTGCCATGCCGGAGGTACATCAGGAAATCTTATCTGCCCGTGAAATAGAGGTGCTGGTACTGATTACCAAAGGATTAATCAACAAAGAGATTGCCGACAAACTGAATATCAGTCTGACTACCGTCATCACCCACAGGAAAAACATCACGGAAAAACTTGGAATCAAGTCTGTATCAGGATTAACCATCTATGCCGTAATGAACGGATACATAGAGGCGGACCGAATCTGACTTCTTAAAAAATGAAGCATAATCCTAATAAATGAGGATTGCCTACCTTATATATTTGCCGTTACTTTGCACCAGACAAATTAACTGCGAATGAAAACAAAGAATATTATGATTGCCCTCGCACTCCTGATGACAGGAACAACATGGGCTGAAGATTTCCCTAAAGATTCTCTTAAAGTAGTAGACATCGAAGAAGTGGTAGTGATCGCCACTCCGAAAGAAAACCGGAAACTACGTGAGCTGCCGGCAGCTACAACTGTATTGTCACAGAAAGACATGCAGGCTAACCAAGTGAACTCCGTGAAAAGATTATCCGGACTCATTCCGAATATTTTCATTCCGGAGTATGGATCAAAGCTGACTACTTCTATCTATATTCGAGGGATTGGTTCACGTATCAACACACCGGCTATCGGACTCTATGTAGACAACATCCCCTATATCGATAAATCAGCTTTCGATTTCAACTACTCCGACATAGAACGTATTGATGTACTCCGCGGTCCGCAAGGAACTTTGTATGGACGTAATACAATGGGTGGGCTGATCAAGGTACACACCAAGTCACCTTTCACATATCAAGGTACAGATATCCGTATGGGAGCAGCAACTTATAACGACTACAATGTATCGTTAACACATTACCACCGTATATCCGACCAATTCGCCTTTTCTACCGGAGGATTCTACGAACATACCGGAGGATTCTATCAAAACTCTGCACGCAATAATGAACGGGTAGACAAAGGCAATGCAGGAGGTGGACGGTTCAGAGGTATTTATCTGCCGAAAGATAACCTTAAACTAGACTTGAATGTCAGCTACGAATATAGTGACCAAGGAGGATATCCTTACTTTTACACAGGCATCACCCAGGAAGGCCTCAACAAGGGAAAGACTGAAGAACGGGAAGAAATGATCGGAAAGATTGCCTATAATGATAGAAGCAACTACTACCGTAACCTGCTGAATGCAGGATTTAATGTCGAATATCAAGCCAAGAATTTCATCCTAAGCGCTGTTACCGGTTATCAGCATCTGAAAGACCGAATGTTTCTCGACCAGGACTTTACTGAAAAGAACATATTCAATCTTACCCAGAAGCAGAAACTAAATACTATTTCAGAAGAAATTGTGCTTAAATCGAAGCCCAACCGTAAGTGGGAATGGACAACAGGTATCTTTGGATTCTATCAGACATTGAATACAGACGGGCCTGTTACCTTCAAAGAAGACGGGGTAAAAGAAACTATTGAAGGAAATACCAACAGCATCTTTGAAAATTTAGGGAATAAAGCACCTAAGATGAGCATGAGTGTTCTTAACCCTACGTTAAGAGTCAGTGGCAACTTTGATACTCCAATATGGAACGGAGCCATTTTTCATCAATCAACCTTCAATAACCTTTTTACCAAAGGACTATCCTTCACTATAGGTCTTCGTCTAGACTACGAAAAGATGAGTATGAAGTACAATTCGGCAAGCGACCCACTCAACTTCGACTTCAACTTTGCCATGGGCCCTATGGTTATTACCGCCAAAGACCTGGTAGCAGACGCTGCCTACAATGGTAAACTATCTGAAGATTATGTCCAATTATTACCCAAGTTTGCCTTACAATACGAATGGAGCAAAGGCAATAACGTTTACGCTACAGTATCCAAAGGTTACCGTTCGGGAGGCTATAATGTCCAAATGTTTTCTGATATAATCACCGGGCAACAAGCGCACTCGATGGTAGAAGCCATAAAAAAAAGCGCGGAGTTCGAAAAATACAGCACATTGATTGAAGGAATGATAGGAGACAAAATGCCTGCTATACCCGAAGTAAAAGATGCAACCACCTATAAACCGGAATATTCATGGAATTATGAAGTGGGTACTCATCTCACTTTGTGGGAAGGAAAACTCTGGGCCGACCTTGCAGCTTTCTATATGGATACCCGTGACCAGCAACTCTCTCAATTTATCGGCAGCGGTCTTGGACGTACCACAATCAATGCAGGCAAAAGCAACAGCTACGGTGCAGAAGCATCCCTCCGTGCCAGCGTGACCAACGAACTAAGTCTGAACGCAAGTTACGGATATACGTATGCCACCTTTACCGACTATATTATAAATGAAGCAGACAAGGATGGCAACCTAACAGTAAAAGCTGACTACAACGGCAAATATGTTCCCTTCGTCCCCAAGCATACACTTAATATCGGAGGAGAATACGCCATCACCTGTAGCTCCCGTTCCATCTTCGACCGCATTGTATTCCAAGCAAACTACAATGCTGCCGGACGCATCTACTGGACCGAACAAAATGACGTCAGCCAAGCCTTCTACGGCACACTGAACTGGCGTGCCAATCTTGAAAAAGGGAATGCAATGATCAGCTTCTGGGCACGCAACTTCCTGGACAAAGACTATGCAGCCTTCTACTTTGAAACGATGAACAAAGGATTTATGCAGAAAGGACGTCCCGTACAATTCGGAATAGATCTCCGCTGCCGATTCTAAGAAATAACAGATCAACTGTTCATATAATCCTTTGGAGACATACCAGCACAGCGCTTAAAGAACTTCCCGAAGAATGATTGATTCGAGAAGTTCAGCTGTTCGCTGATCTGCTGAATGGTCAGCTTCCCCGATTTTAATAATGTCTTTGCTTCAAGTATTACATAAGCATCAATCCACTGCCCTGCCAATTGCCGGCTGACTTTATAAACTACAGTAGAAAGATATTTAGGAGAAATGCACAACGAGTCCGCGTAAAACTTCACACTTCGTTCCCGCCGGTAATGCTTCTCCACTTCGCCGATGAAACGCTGAAAAATCTCCTCTTGCCGCGTGCGCGAATACTTCGTTTGCGATTCTTCCTCCTTGATCACTATAGGCAACATTCTATAATACAAAATCTGTACGTAAGACTGCAACATAGGAATCGTAAAAGGATGATCTGACTCCTGCAAAGTCGCTTTAGCAGAACGATAGATCCGGACAAATTCTCCCGCTTCCTTTTCTGCAAAAGTGAAGCAGTGTCTATTCTGCAAACATTTATAAAAAGACATTACCTGAGTCGTCTTTTCCGTAGTAGGCATAAAGTCTGTTCGGGTAGCTATCATAAATCCACGAAAGTCATAATTGATGGAAAGGACTTCAAAAATCATTCCCGTGATTATAACGCAAAACATATTCGGACGCAAGACATATTCCTTCAAAGAAATCCGTATATGCATCTCCCCCTCCAGAGAAAACAACACGATAGACATTCCCGCCTGAACGGGAAAGTTGTTTTGCGGCAACTGTTCCACAGGCTCCAGAGGAGAAGTGTCGATGTTATCCGATAAAACAATCTCTCCTTTTATAAAAAAAGATGTGTCGATGCTAGTAAGATGCGAAATATCAAGCAAAAAGATATTATGATCCATATTCCAGTAGTCATTAGAGTATTTCGATGACAAATTTAATCGATTTCAGGCACAGAACAGCCACCATTCGACCAAATGACCAAAAAAGCATTCCTTTTTGCCTTGTTTTATTCATTTCGAATGAAAAATGAATAAAACAGTAGTATCTCCATTGGGGGAGATTAAAAAGTCGATTCTATCTCGAATCTCCTCCTTCGGGAAGGAGGAGTGGTCGAAGACCGAGGTGGTAGGAAAAATAATGTTTATACCTATTTCTTTGTAAATGACAGGATTATGTATTCACCTACCACCT
>OHNX01000590.1_pt1 | contig 15114 bp, 20 predicted proteins | sample 1569691 | NCBI WGS metagenome assembly OHNX01 (sample SAMEA3879507, study PRJEB24766) | human gut metagenome | biome: human-associated habitat; feature: feces | place: USA | collected 1985/1987
GCACTGTTTGTATCATTAAAAGCTCCTTATGAACGATTGAAAATTGGTGGTATTGAAGTGCGATTACGAAATTTTGGAAAACAATTAGGTCTTAGTAAGGTGCATCCACATAAATTTAGACGTACTCTTGCGACTATGGCAATAGATAAAGGAATGCCCATTGAACAGTTACAGCAGCTTTTGGGACATAGAAAAATAGATACGACTTTGCAGTATGCAATGGTTAAACAGAGCAATGTTAAATTGGCTCATAGAAAGTATATAGGTTAGGAGAAAAATATGATTTATAATGGAAGTTCATATAATGAGAATTGGAAAATTTCCAAATTGGCTGAATTAGGAACATTTGCAAGAGGAGTATCAAAACATAGACCGAGAAACGACCCAAAACTGTTTGAAAATGGGAAATATCCATTAGTTCAAACGGGAGATGTTAAAGAAGCAACTCTTTATTTGAGTAAACATGAACAAAAATATGGCGATTTCGGGCTCAAACAAAGTAAATTGTGGAATACAGGAACATTGTGTATTACTATTGCCGCCAATATTGCGGAAACAGCAATTTTGGCTTATCCAATGTGTTTTCCAGATAGTATTGTAGGTTTTTCAGCATATCCCGAAAAATCATCAGAAGAATTTATGTACTATATTTTTGAGTATATAAAAAAGTCTATACAAAATGCTGCGACAGGTAGTATTCAAGATAACATAAATCTTGAATATTTGATGTCTTTAGATTTTAAAATACCAGAGAAAAAGTATCAGGATATGATAGTATTGATACTTTCTTCAATAGATAGAAAGATACTTATCAATAATGCAATAAACGATAATTTACCACATCAATCACTGATGGTAGCCTGACCGTTCATCAGCATAGGCAACAGCCAATCACGAAGCTGAATGAGAGTGTGAGTTTCCCTATCTAATTCCTTTTGTAAAGCAAAAAGAGGTTTGATTTCTTTAGAAAACTCTTTTGTAACGGATAGCGGTGGAAGAATAATTTCACTATCCATCAAGGAATTGATACGAATACCTTTAAAAATGCTACCTGTTGAACACGCAGTTGCTCTTTTGACGAAAGTTTCACTTTGGAGATTCATATACAGATATTCTGCTGTAAGGACTGAGCTATTATAACGAATGGAAAAAACAGACTCGTTAATATCCCAGTTGGTCGGATTTTCTTGTATAAGATAGCATCTACCCAATGGGGCAATACTTGCAAACAAAATATCATCTCTCTGAATATCAGAGCGACGATGAACGATTTGTCTTGCCTGTTCATCAATAGTATCACAACCAGAAAAATCTAATGAACCATTAAGGCATAAGTTTTTAACAGTAATATACTGTATATTACCATTGCCCAATTGAAAATTATTTCTGGGATTTAATCCGGTTCGGACAGCTTCAATAGCATTTTCCATTTTGGAACATATCCAAGAAAACGGGATTTCCATTTTTAACTGTTCATTCCAAACCATCTTACCGCCTGATGAACGGTATGGTTTTCCGTTCTCATCTGGAAAATCAAACTGAGTGAACCAATAATCGTAAAGAAGCTTAGCTTGCTGCTCTAAATTATCGTTTACAGTAGAAGGAGAAACTATATGATGAGTGTTTCAGATTGGATAAGTATTATTTGTGCGGGAGTTGCTTTAATAGTCACGGTTATTATTGCAGTCTTGCAAATAAGACAAAGCAACCGCATGGAGAGGTTTGAAAAAAGGCAGGACAAGCGTGATGAGCAACGTCATCAAGAAAGTGTAAAAGCACAAGCGGTATCATTTATTTCTAAATATTATAAGGACAGAGGACTTATTCCGTTATGTGCAATAGCCACGATGTATAATGATTTGTTTTATTACAACAGAGAGATGTATAGAGAGTTTTGCTGTTGTACTAAAGAGGTTCAAAATAGAATTTTGGAATATTGTGATTTGGATTTACGAGTCAGTGAGTACAATATTTATGAAAAGTGTTTGGCTGCAATAGAAAGTGTGCTAAATAAACATTTCCCTGATGATAAAAGTGTTTTTTACGATGGAGGGAAGTATTTTGCTCGTAGCTTAGAATATTATGCTGATAAACCAATTCCACATCAAGAGTTTGAGTATCAAAATCATATTACAGATGTTTTGGCTAATGCGTTTAACAGCAATGACAAAAAGAAAACACCAATTCAGCAGTTGTCGGTGGAATATAATTTTGGAAGTTGCAAAGAAATAGAGGCGTGCCAGTTGGTTACTGTTATAGCAGAGTTTGCAGCAATCTATGGGAATAAAAATAAAAACATTGACAAATCATACGGTTCTCCGGGCGGATACGATGGAGAAGTTATAGAAACAATGGAAGATTTATTCCTTTTAGCCTTATTTGAAATATATACAAATTGTGTTTTATAAATTGAATTATAAGGTAAGTAAAAATGATTTTACAGAGAGGACAAACAAATGGCATTCGATTTTAAGAAAGGATATAAAGAGTTCTATATGCCGAAGAATAAGCCGCAGATTGTGACAATTCCAAAGGCAAATTATATAGCGGTACGAGGTAAAGGAAATCCTAATGAAGAAGGCGGAGAATATAAAACTGCTATTGGTGTTTTGTATGCTGTTGCATATACTCTCAAGATGAGCTATAAGACGGATTACAAAATAGAAGGATTTTTTGAATATGTTGTACCACCGCTTGAGGGCTTTTGGTGGCAGGACAATGTTGAAAGTATAGATTATACTGATAAATCAGCTTTCAACTGGATTTCTGTTATTCGTCTGCCTGATTTTATTACAAAGAAAGATTTTGATTGGGCGGTGGAAACTGCTTCAAAAAAGAAAAAGATGGATTGCTCTGGTGCAGAGTTCTTGAGTATTGACGAAGGTTTGTGCGTACAGATAATGCATATAGGAGCGTTTGATGATGAACCTGCATCCGTGGCGATGATGGATAAATATCTTGAAGAAAACGGTTATATAAATGATTTTACTGATGAGCGACGCCATCACGAAATCTATTTATCAGACCCAAGAAAAGTTGCACCGGAGAAATGCAAAACGGTAATAAGACACCCAATAAAAAGGCGTAAATTGCTTGGAAATGAGATACAATAATGAATGTAAATTTTGGATTTTCATATATAGGTTTAATATTTTTATTGATGCTGATGCTACCAAATATTGTATGGAGTAAAAATAAGCCGAAAGATTATGATAAGTATGTGAAAAATGAAAACAGGGTACTGCTGTTATTTGAAAGAGTGGGAGAAATTTCTGTAACCTGCTTGTCATTGATATTCAGAGATTTTAATATCAATGAAATATCCGGTTGGACTGTAATACTTTTGATTGCATTTGTTTTGATGGTCTTATATGAGGTGTATTGGATTAGATATTTCAGAAGTGCTAAGACAATGAAGGATATGTACAGCAGCTTACTGGGTATTCCGGTGGCAGGTGCAACATTGCCAGTATGTGCATTTTGTCTATTGAGTATATATGGCAAAAACCCGTTTTTATTTGTTGCAGCAATCATATTGGGGATTGGACATATTGGAATACACTTGAATCATAAAAAAGAAATCGAGTAAAATGAAATTAGGTCGGAGGACAACTAATGGCATCAAGTAAAGAATATTTGAAATTTATATTAGAACAGTTGGCAGAATTGGACGAGATTACTTTCCGTGCGATGATGGGCGAATATATTATTTATTATCGTGGTAAAATTGTCGGCGGAATTTATGATGACAGATTACTTGTAAAACCGATAAAATCAGCAATTTCATATATGCCGACAGCTACCTATGAATTGCCGTATGATGGGGCAAAGGAAATGCTGCTTGTGGAAGATGTTGATAGTAAGGAGTTTTTAACAGGGTTGTTTAATGCGATGTATGACGAATTGCCAGCACCTAAGCTTAAAAAGAAAAAGTAGACAGATACTATTGATGGAGCGATTGGTATATAAAAATTATGGAAACAAAGCCAAGAATTTTATATTTACAAAAGATTTTACTGGAAAGAACCGATGAAGAAAATCCTCTTTCCACAACACAGTTAATCAATATATTGAATGATGAATATGGAATATCTGCACATAGAACTACTGTTACGAAAGACATTGCTGCACTTCAGGAGTTTGGAATGGACATTGTTACTATCCATTCTACTCAGAGCAAATACTTTGTAGCCAGCCGCAAGTTTGAATTGCCGGAACTGAAACTGCTGATAGACGCAGTAGAGTCATCGAAGTTCATTACAAAGAAGAAAAGTGAAACTCTGATTGAGAAGATACATACGATGACCAGTCCGGGGCAGGTGGCAAAGCTGAAGCGTAATAACTATGTGGTCAATCGAATTAAGCCGGATAATGAGCAGATATATTACATCATCGACGCTATAAATGACGCTATCAATGCAGGCAAACAGATTTCTTTCCAGTATTATGATTATACAGGATTAAAGAAAAAAGTTCTGAAGAATAAGGGCGAGATTTATAAGCTGAGTCCGTACAAACTTCTTTGGAATGGGGATAATTATTATGTTATCGGATATTCTGAGAAAAAAAGCAAGGTTATCAATTTCAGGGTAGACCGTATTGCTTCCAAACCAGAAATACTGGATAAGGACATTATCCCTATGCCTGATGATTTTGATATTGAGAATTTCACAAAAGAAGTGTTCTTTATGTTCTCAGGCGAGAAAGTTCTTGTGGATTTACGGTGTGATAACAGCTTGATGAAAACAATGGTTGACCGTTTCGGAGAAGATGTGACAACCCTTGCGTATGATATGACTTCTTTCAGAGTACAGACTGAAGTATCAGCCAGTCCTACCTTTTTCGGTTGGGTATTTGGCTTCAATGGTAAGGTACAGATACTTGCACCGGAAAGCGTGAAAGAACAGTACAGACAAATGATTGCAAAAGCCGATGAGGATATGCAGGAAAGCGAATAGTGCAGATTTGAATTTGTGCAGACAGTCTGCACAAAGCGTGAAGTCAATATTAAAGAATGGAGAGGTGTTAGCAAATTGCGACACCTCTTTTCTTTTGCGAAAAACCTACTTGAAAAAATTTTCGTATCAGGTATAATAAAACTATCGAAAGCAAACTGCTTCCGATAGAAAAGAAAGAGAGGTGCAGGTATGAGAAGCAAGAGTCCTGAACTTATGAGTGAGATAAAAAAGTATATCGAGGATTATTACCTGCAAAACAGACAATCCCCATCAACTACAAAGATTGCTGAAGCGGTTGGCATTGCCAGAGGTACAGCATACAAATACTTGGTAGAAATGGCTAAGAAAAATATGATTGAGTACGACGGGCAGGAGATTCGTACCAATGTGACCCGTAAGTATAGTGGCGAACAGACACAGACACCGATTGTAGGTTCTATTCCTTGTGGCAGTCCTCAGTATGAGGAAGAAAATATTGAAGAATATGTATCGCTTCCTACTGCTATTTTCGGCAAAGGAGATTTCTTCATATTAAGAGCAAGCGGTCAGTCTATGATTGAAGCAGGGATTGATGACGGCGACCTTGTGGTTGTTAAAAAGCAGGTAGAAGCCAATGAGGGCGATATAGTAGTTGCCCTTGTGGATAATCAGAATACATTGAAACGCTACTTCCGAGATGATGAGAATAAGAAAATCATTCTCCATCCGGAAAATAAGAAGATGAAAGACATCATTGTAGACGAGTGCTGCATTCAGGGCGTGGCTTGTCACATCATCAAAGAACTATAACAGAGGACAGACGAATGAGAACACTTGAAGGAATTCGCTATCTAATCAATTTGGATAGTGCGGAAATACAACAGAACTTTGCCGGAGGAGTTGCACCGCCGGACAAGGTGGAGTCGGAGGTGGACACAACTTGAGTATTTATATGTCAAGAGCCGAGTTGGAAGAAATCAGCGAAGGCTTGATAACAGCTTATGCTAATAAGTTTAGCAATCGAGTGATTCAATCCATCGACATAGAACATTTCATTACAGAATTTCTTATGTTACGAATTGAATACGCTTCTTTCGCAGAAGATGATGCAGGCAGGATTGGCTTTCTGGCAGATGGAGCAACACCACTGCTGGTACATCAGGACGGAAAAATTATTCCCTTTGTTTTCCCGAAAGATACCATCGTACTTGATAAATTTCTTCTTGCCGAAAAGGAGCAGGGACGTCGCAGGTTTACAATGGCACACGAAGCGTCACATCATATCTTGAGTAAGATGTATGCAATGCCGAGTGAAGGACGCTTTCATGCAGAGTATGACAGTGAGCGTAGTTATTCCAAAGAGGAACTGGCTCAGATGTTTGCGTCTGTTGAGTGGCAGGCAGATACAATGGGAGCTTCGCTTCTTATGCCGAGAAGAATTATTGAAAATGCCTTGGCGAAATATAATCAGTCAAATCCGATAAAAGTTTATGGCGATAATACCATTACTTCAAAGGATAAAGCAGTTATTCGCAGAATGGCAGCTTATATCGGAGTATCTTATACAGCCTTGGTTATCAGATTGAGAGATATGGGACTATTTGAGTATCACAATATCCTTGAGTACATTTCCAATGAGTTAAATCTGGGAGGTGTTTCACAATGAGGTTACAGACTCAGGTAGCACCTGAAATACAAAAGAGATTGCTTCTGTCAAGAGTAGAAGCAGAAAGCCTGAAAGAGCGTGATATTCTCTGCCCGACTTGTGGGTTCAGGATACAAAGAGTTTTTTCAGACGCAACCGGACATTTGAGTGTAAAGTGTCAGAAATGCAAGAATGTCCATATCTTAAATCTCGCTTACTTCCGCAGAATCCGTAGGAACGGATATGGCAGGAATTGCAGGCGATGAAGATTACAAGTAAATATCGAAACGATTTCTAATCGAGTAAGCGGAGATAAGCAATTTATTTGCTAAACTACCAAGCACCGTACGAAGCCGGATAAGTAAAGAATAGAAGTATTCTTTGCTGTCCAGATTCGACGGTGCTTTTTTTGTTGCTGTTTTATTCGATTATGCTTCGTATTGTATTAGGTCTTTTCCCTTACTTGGGAAAGGACTTTTATGTTTTATAACGCTTGGCAGTGCCAAATAGCTGAGTACCCGTAATCTCCGAATTTTCTATATAAAAAAGCAATTTTAGAAAATTCAAAGGAGATTATGAAAATGACAAACAAACTTACATTAACAGAACAAGAAGAATTATTTGCAAAGGATTGTAAACTGATAAACCTTAAATACGAATATAACGGTTATACCGGAGATGAAAGATGGGCGATTATTACGGAATTATCTGTAAAAGAGCTTTTGGAGAAGTATCCCCTTGTTATAGAAAGATATTCTCCGTTTGTACATCTTTCCATTGCACAGGGAGAGGTAATTGACGATGCAAACCGAAATGAGGACAAGTATGCAAAGAGAAGCAGTCGCACACTTGACTGCTATGGATATGACGATGAAATGTCCTCACAGTTCCATAAAGAACTTGCCATTATGTTTGACGACCCGTTTGAAAGAGCAGAGGAAGAAAGACTTGAACTGGAAAGAGAAGAATTGCGTCAGTGTGAAATCAGGAAAGCAAGAATAGCACTTTCAATGTTACAGCCACTTCAAAGGGAACGCCTTATGAAGAATGTGTGCTGCGGTCTGAGTTCCAGAGCGATTGCAAAGCAGGAGGGCGTATATTACAGCTCCGTAGATAAGTCTATTGCAGCGGCAAAGAAAAACTTTATCAAATTTTATGAAAATCTCTGATTTTGGGTGTGCATTTCAGCACCTTTTGTCCAAATGAGTGAAGGGGTTATTTCATTCCGGATACGAATGACACTTTAAAAATTTGATTCTTGTGAGGTTATGTATATGAAAGAAAAAATGATTTGTCGTGGGGATTTATTCTACTATGACTTTGGAGATAACAGTGGTTCAGTACAAAGCGGAGAACGTCCGGTGCTTGTCGTTCAGGCAGACGATTATAACCAGAATGCTCCGACGATTATTGTTGCAGCGGTTACAAGTGTAATCAAGAAAAGATATTTGCCATCGCACATTATTCTCGGCGAGGAGTTTGGACTGAAGAAACCGTCAATGGTTCTTTTGGAGCAGATACGGACAGTCAATAGAGAGGATTTGCGTGAATACATAGGTACGGTAGATGACGATAAACTTTTCAGGCAGATAAACGCAACTTTGAAAAAGACTTTTGGACTTTGGGTTTACAAGCCGGAGGGGAAAGAAAATATTCGCTGTCTATGCTCGAAGTGCCTGAATGATTACATCCACAATCCGGACTATATCGTAAGACGACTTGACCCATTTGCAAAGCGAAAAGACAGATGTGATAAGTGTGATGGAGATGGTTGGGATTATGTTGTTACCGACAGATATTCATCAAAGAAAGAAAAGAGGGGAAGCAATGACAGAAAATAAAATCATTATTCCTATCTGGAAGAAGTCCAATCTTACAGTAGAAGAAGCCGCAGCTTATTGTGGTATTGGCTCAAGAAAATTAAGAGAAATGTCCGACTCGGAGTTTTGCCCTTTTGTTCTTTGGAATGGAAGTAAGCGACTGATTAAAAGAAGAAAACTGGACGAATATCTTGATAATGCGTATTCGATATAGCTGATTTGTAAAATGTGCGATGGGTCGGTTCGCATAATAGGCTCATCGCCATTTTTTAATTATCATAAGGGCAGAAAAAAACAAGGAGGTGCTTCCGTAATGGCAGATACAGAAAAGATTATCCGAAAAAAATATGATGTGCCGATATGGCATAAGTCTAATTTGACGATTGATGAAGCAGTTGAATATTCTGGCATAGGTAGAGAAAGACTGAGAAAACTAACAAGCCAAGAAGAATGCCCATTTGTTCTTCATATAGGAAATCGTCGAATGATTAAGAGGAGGATTTTTGATGAATACATTGAAAAACTTACTTTCCTTGAATGATGATGAACGCTTACTTGCCGAAGTAAGAACATATCAGGAAAAACTCATAAGCAATGCTGAAGAACCAATATGGGAAAGAAAGTGGCTGACAATCGAAGAAGCCGCAGCATATTCCGGTATAGGAAGAACGAAGTTGCGTGAGTTGTCTAATCAAGCAGGTTGTCCCTTTGCAATATGGATAGGCAACAAAATCCATATTGTGAGGGAACGACTGGACAAATATATAGATAAGCAGTTTAGAATTTAGGAGGATACAATGGCGACAAAAAGAAAAGATAAATCAAGGGTTGTTCTGAAAACCGGAGAGGTTCAGAGAAAAGACGGTACTTATCAATTTAGCTGGCAGGACAGCCAAATGAAAAGAAGATTTGTTTACGCAAGAACTTTAGATGACCTGAGAGAAAAAGAGAAGCGTATTCAGAAAGATAAATGTGATGGTATTAAGACCGAAGCACGATATACAACCATTGATGAATTATTTGACCTTTGGGCAAATATGAAAAGAGGGCTGAAGAACAATACCTTTGAAAATTACAAATATATGTACAATACTTTTGTGCGACCAGTGATTGGAAGTAAAAGAATATCAACGCTGAAGAAATCGGATATTAAGAAATACTACAATTATCTTGTTGATGAAAGAAATTTGAAGCCTTCAACGATTGATAATATACATACGGTTCTTCATCAGGTTTTACAGATTGCTGTTGATGATGACTTCATCAGAAATAACCCGTCAGATAATGTGTTGAGAGAATTGAAAAAAGCACATTGTTTTCAGTCGGAAAAGCGTAGAGCGTTGACGAAACCGGAGCAGGAGCTATTTCTGAATTTCCTGAAAACCCACCCTGCATATGAACACTGGTATCCGGTCTTTGCAGTAATGATAGGAACTGGACTTCGTGTGGGGGAAGTAACTGGATTGAGATGGTGTGATATTGATATGGAAAGTGGAATGATTGATGTTAATCATACTCTTGTATATTATGACCACAGAACTGAGGGAAGTAAAAGCGGCTGTTATTTCAATGTAAATACAACGAAGACTCCGGCGAGTATGAGGCAGGTTCCAATGCTCGGTTTTGTGAGAGAAGCATTTGAACAGGAGAAACAGAAGCAGGAAGATTTAGGACTTCATTGCGAGGTCACGATTGACGGATATACAGATTTTATTTTCATCAATCGTTTTGGTCAGGCACAGCACCAAGCCACACTCAACAAAGCAATCCGAAGAATTATCCGTGATTGCAATGATGAGCAGTTTTTGCACAGTGATGAACCTGATGTGTTACTTCCTCATTTTAGCTGCCACTCGCTTAGACATACATTTACAACAAGAATGTGTGAAGCTGGAGTAAATATAAAGGTCATTCAAGACGCACTCGGACATTCAGATATTTCAACTACACTGAACATCTATGCTGATGTTACAAAAGAAATGAAAGCGGCAGAGTTCAAAGGATTGGATAGCTACTTCAAAGGATAATATTGGACTTCACATACAGAAAGAGAACATACAGAGTGTTGTGTGTTCTTTTTTCTTGTTCTGAAGCAGGAAAAGATAAGGCAGCGTTACTTTGATGTGGATTGACATTGTAAATAAGAGAAGTTATAATTTCTTGTATATGACTATGCTCTTGCATATACTACTATCGCCCTACATCATTTACATCATATTTTACATCATTTGCCCGCAAAGTGACTCAAAGTAGAGCAAAAATATGAAGTATGGGGGATAATTGGAATATGGAGAATTTAATAGTATTAACACCAGCTTGGTCGAGTATGAAAGAACCACAAAAAGGGTCCCCACAATGAAGCAGTTGGATAAATAAAGCTCATAAATAAAGGGTTTGCAGAGGTTTAAATTAAATTTGACATCAAATTGACATCAAATTGACATCAAATCAGAAGGTTTATACGAAGAGTTATGTATCAATATGAGATATATAACTGTCAAACAACTATATAATAGTTAATCCTAATTAGGACACTTTTTAAAAAGCAATTTTTAAAAAGTGTCTTTTTTGTTGCTATTTTGCATAGACTCAAATTTTTATTAAGGAGATTTATTATGGAAAGAAAACAAGAATTTATGCCAATTAAAGAAGTTAAGGAAAAAAGAAGAAATCTTGAAAAGAAGTTTTTAAGGTATCAGGAAGCAGAACATGTTTATAGTATTCAACATAAAAAATTGTTTGAATTGGCAAGCAAGGCTGGGGCTATTTACAGAATTGATGGATATGTATTGATTAACAGAGATATTTTTAATGAATATTTAGAGCAATTTCATGAACCAGCAAAGAAATAGGAGGTGAGCAGAATATGAGTGGAAATATTTGGATGTATTCATATGACATTGATGAACAGGATATTGACATGTTACAGAGGGATTTTATTACCTTCAAGCAAGGTGCAGAGTATTACAAGATGGGAATGAAACCTTTTATAAGAATATGTAGAGAGTCAGGTGCAGTTTATAAGATTGGCAAAATGGTAAGAGTTAACAGACATATTTTAGAACAACACATCAGAAAACTTAGATTGAAGGAGGAAAAATAATGGTTAATAGTGCAGGAACAGTAAGAGAAACGAAAGCATTAGCTAAGAAATTTGTTAGATATAAAGAAGGTGCAGAACTGTACAGTATGGTGCAAACTTCACAGCAGAATACAATTCAGTTGAAAAACAGGTTTCAGAAAAGCCAATCAAGGGTGATGTGGCAATCATTAAGGGCATGGGTAACGGAACTGCAGGCATTGTATCATTTGAAAAGAGTGCACAGTTTCAGATTTATCTTGCAAGTGCAGGCTCTTACGACAAGGCAAAGGCAACTGAAAGAGACATTCTTACAACAGACTTAAACGGTTATGCCAAGTCAAAGCAGTTACCATATGGTACATATGTGGTTCATCAGACCGTTGGAGCAGACAATACTGAAAAATGTCCTGACTTTTATGTGAATGTAACTGAAAACGGTAAAACTTATCAGTACTTATTAAACAATCCTGAATTTACAGCATACTTAAAAATCGTGAAGAAGGATTCAAAAACACATCAGACAGTCTTAAAGAAAGGCACAACATATCAGATTTACAAGGCGGATGAAGATGGAAATGAGACACTTGTGACACAGAAATACAGTAATGGAAACGCAATTGTTGTTGTGGACAGATTTGTAACTGATGATACAGGAGAAATCATTACTTATGAAAAGCTTAAGGCAGGAACATACAAGGTATACGAAATCGAGGGACCTGAAGGTTACAAGGTAAACAAGAGTCCTGTAACAGTTGAAATAAACAGCAATTCATACAAGACAATGAAGGATGAACTTGGAAATGAATACCTTTATGCAGAGTGTGAGTATTACAATGATGTGACTTATGGAAAGTTTACTTTGGACAAAACAGGTCCTGAATTATGTGGCAGAAATGATGAAAGTGGTGCTGAAGCAAATAAAACAAACGATAATACATCAGACAAGACTGACAAAGTTTCAAACAAGGTGCAAGAAGCATTAAGCAGCACTGATAAAACAACAGAGATTAATGTAAATCCATTTGATTATGATGATGTAAAGCTTAACGGTGTTGTGTTTGAGCTTACTGCAAGGGAAGACATCATGTCACAGGACAATCAGGGAACTGTGCTTTTTAATAAGGATTCGGTAGTGGCAACAATTACAACAGGTGAAAAGGCAGAGTTTACAAATGACTGTAATGGCATATGCAACTACACTGTAAATGCTGACGGCACAATGACATTAAGTGTTCCACTTGGTGAATACACATTGAAGGAAGTAAAGACAAAGTACGGTTATGTTCTTCCAAAACAGGCATCATGGGACTTAAGCTTTGAGTGGAATAACAAGGATGATGAATATGTACTTGATGTTTCTGAAAATTCCAAGGAAGGAAAAATTGATGTATACAATGACCTTGTAAAGACAGACATCACCCTTGAAAAGCAGGATTCAAGAACAGGAGAAGCCATTGCGGATGCAGTGTTTGGATTTTATTCAAGAGACAACATTTATGACCGAAAAGGAAATGTGATTGTAAAGGCTGGTGAGAAAATTGCCACAGTCACAACAGATAAAAATGGTGTGGCAAAGCTACCATTTAATGTGCCGGCAATGGATGAAGGTTATGGCAAGAAAAACGAGCAGAAAGATGAATACAATTATGAACAGAAGGATGAGCAGGGACAACCTATCGATGAAGCTTTAAATTCTGGTGATTATTATTTCTTGGAAGAAAGTGTAAGCGACAGCTATTACATTGACAGGGAAGTACATAAGGTTCACCTTGAATACAAGGATCAGGAAACAGCAACAGTTATGGCTAATGTAACTGTAAAGGAAGACCAGACTGAAACAGTAATCAGCAAGAGAATGATTGCATCATCAGTGGAGATTAAGGACTGTCATTTAAAGATAAGTGATGAAAACGGAAATGAAATCGTAAGCTGGGTTTCAGGTGACATTTCATCAGTAAAGATGAATGAAAATCTTAAGAAAATGGGATATTCCAACGTTCATGTCGAAAAAGACAACGATTATGCATTAAAAATCTATGGACTTCTTAAGGATAAGGAATACACGTTAACTGAAACAAGACCTGCAGATGGATTTGTAACTGCAGATGACATTACATTCAAGCTTGTTGAAAGTGGTAGCAATAATTGTAGGACAAAGGTTTATATTAAGAGTGGAGACAGCTTCAAGGAAAATATTGCTAATCAGGTGGTCATGTATGATGACACTACAAAACTTGAATTTTCAAAGAAGGACATTACAAACGGAAGGGAACTTTCAGGATGTCACATGCAGGTAACAGAAAAGGAAACAGGAGTTGTAATGGATGAATGGGTTTCAACGGAAGAAAGCCACGTGATTGAAGGAAAGTATGCAGTAGGTAAGACATATGTTTTAACTGAAAAACAGCCAAGAGACGGTTATGCAACTGCAGCAAGCATAGAGTTTACTGTGGCAGATGACAGTAGCTTACAGAAGGTAAGCATGACTGACGACACAATAAAAGTTCAGTTTAACAAGATCGGATCAGACACAAAGAAGCAGCTTAGCGGTGCAAAGTACAAGGTTTATGACAGCAAGGGTAGAAAGGTTTATGAATTTACAACAGGTAAAAACGCAGAACTTATTGAGGGAATTCTAAAGGCTGGAGAAACATATACCTTTAAGGAAGTTAAGGCACCTGAATATTACAAGGTTGCAAAGGATAAGAAAATCAGGATAAGGGACACAGGAAAGCTTCAGAAGCTTATAGTGGTGGATGAAAGAATGCCAGAAGTACCTGACACACCACAGACTGGAATAAAGGGAAAGACTGCAGGAATGATGATTTCACTTATCTCATTATTAATGGCACTTGGATGTTTTGCATGTTTGAGAGCAAAGGACAAGTCAAAATACAATTTGAAACAGGAGAAGAAGGATAATGAATAAGATAAGTAAAATATCTCTGTTACTTCTTTTAGTTGGGATGGCTGTAATTGCAGCCGTCCCTTTTTTAAAGGAAAAGGAAGCAGAGAAGAAAAGCGAGAATGGATTTAAGAAAATACAGGAAAGTGTGACTGAGAAAAAAGACAATACAATAAATGTGGAAAGGCTTAAGAGAGAAAATAAGGATTGCATTGGATACTTGGAAGTGCCTGGAACTAGCATAAGTTATCCTATAATGCAGACAAGGGATAATCCAAATTTTTATCTAAAACATGACTTTAATAAGAACTACAGTTTTTATGGAACACCATATTTAAGTGCTTATTGTGACTTAAAGAAATCTGATAATCTGATTATTTATGGTCATAACATAAACGGTGGAAAAATGTTTGGAGCATTGGAACAGTATAATGAGAAGGATTTTTTCGATAGACACAGAAAGATATATTTTACAACGGACAGAAGAAGAGAATACGAAGTATTTGCTGTCATGAGTGTAAATGTAAAGGAGTTTGAGTATTGGAAGTTTGTAATGGGAAGGGGTGAGAAGGACTATGACAAATTTGTGGAGAAAGTGCTGGAGCATAGCCTGTGGAACATAGGCAAAAAGCCTAAGTATGGGGAGCAGATGATGATGTTGTCTACCTGTGATAATGGAAAAGGGGATGATTGGAGAATTGTGGTGGTGGGAGAAACAATGTGAT
>OHNX01000612.1_pt1 | contig 14758 bp, 8 predicted proteins | sample 1569691 | NCBI WGS metagenome assembly OHNX01 (sample SAMEA3879507, study PRJEB24766) | human gut metagenome | biome: human-associated habitat; feature: feces | place: USA | collected 1985/1987
CTGGCAAGAGTTGCCGTAAAGTACATTGAGCTAAGAAAAAAAAGAGAACAGAAGAAAATTAAGCAGAATAAATCAGCTAACCTCACAAATTCGACAAAAAGCTGCACAGATGCTGAATACAATAAAAAGGTAGTTGCAGAGATTAATCATAACAATACTGCAGCTGTTGCAGAAAGCAAAAATAATATTGATGTAGTGGATTTAAGCAAAGACGAGGAGCTGAAGGATGTCGAACAGAAACCACTTACCAATGAGGATAAGCTTGATTTACTTTTGGCACAGATGATGGAAACATCTGTTAAGTCATCTGAAAAAGTAACGCAGGTACATAAGCAGACCCAAAATGTTGATGAAAATATATCACAGGAAATAGCGGAAATAATTCCGGTTAAATATGTAACACCGGCGCCAGACATAACTCCTGATATAGAAAAAAATATTGAAATAGAGAAGGAATTTCAGCAGACTAAAAAAGAAAACCGGCCGGAGGATATATCTGTACATATAGAAAAGGAAATATCAAGGAAGGCTTCAGAAGAAAACAGAGTAGAGAATAAAGAAGTTGAGAATAAAAGTGCTGAGAAGACTGAAGATAGATCGGGCTATCGCAGTATCATGACAGACGACTATGACCGTTATAGCGATGATCTTGGCATAAAGGAGCTGCGTCAGGAACTGAGAAGAGTGAAGTATAACAACAAATTTGCAGCAACACTCTTCAATACCGTAGGAACACTTGTGGTAGTGGCAGCGGCAGCAATATTGGTCGCAAACCTGTGGCTCCCTATTTTGAAGGTGACCGGAACATCCATGTCACCGACGTTACAGGAGGGACAGGTGCTTATGGCATCAAAGGGGCATGACTTTAAAACAGGAGATGTCATAGCTTTTTATTACAATAACAAGATACTTGTAAAAAGAGTTATTGCGATGCCGGGTGACTGGGTCAATATATCAGAGGATGGCACGGTTTATGTAAACGATATCGCAATTGATGAACCGTATCTCAATGAAAAAGCTTTAGGAGACTGTAATATAGAGCTGCCTTATCAGGTTCCTGAATCCAAGATTTTCGTGATGGGCGATAACAGAAGCGTATCACTTGACTCAAGAAATACAGCTATAGGCTGTATCTCAGAGGAACAGGTAGTCGGAAGAGTCACATTTGCCATATGGCCATTGTCTAAAATTGGCAAAGTTGACTAAAAATATTTAGCTTTTTTTAGTAAAAAAGTAGAAAAATCAGATTTATGGTCCCGTGTGACCGCTGTGTGACCAAAAAGGTGTAATATGTTAGCTGAACGATTAAGATATTAAGCAAATGGAATTATATAACTCTATGAAAGGAGGATGCAGAATGGATAAGGATATGGAACGTCTCGGCAAAGAACGGCTTAAAAGAGTGAGAAGACGTAGACAGCTTGCTACGTTTATTATTTCAATGGCTGTTATTGTGCTGGGCATTACTGCGTACAGACTTATACAACCTGCATCTGCAGAAGATCAGAACAAGTACGAGTTCGAGGTGGATGGACAGAAGGAAACATATACCAATCTGGGGAAGCTTAAAAATCCTCCGGTGGTGAAGCTTGAAGGTGATCAGCCTGAAGTAGAATGGGATGGAAAGACATTTAATTATAAGGTTGATATGTCTTTCGCCATAGGCGAGGGTGAGTTCAAGGATGAAAGCGGAAATATAATTAAGAATTATTATATGACTTATGGACAGGATATATCTATTCCTGATGCGGTTTGTGATGGCTGGCATTCATATACAGACGAAAGCGGCAATAAGTTTTGTAATTATCGCTTTATAAAAAACAATGATGGTACATTTTCTGTATTGATTAAATTTGCTGATGATTACATACAAAGCAACACTACTGAAATTAAAGGTGGTGCGACATTTGGCGCAAGTGGCTATAGTGAAGTTAAGGACAATGGTGATGTTGTTGTTAAGATAGGCGGAGATGCTACATTAGATATAAGCAAGGAATATATCCATTGGGATAAGAACCACAGCGCTAATTATGATATTACCGTTAAAAAGTCAAATACAACAGATAATACGCTTAAGAAAGATGACAATGGCAAATATGCTGAGTATGTTGTTGATGTTTCATCTGAAAAAGGTACACCGGATGTTATTACTTTAAATGATGTGTTGGAGGCCGGCAAAATGTCTGTTGATACATCAAAGTTTACTTACACAATAACTAAAAACGGACAGCAGGTTGGTGGTGAATATACTGCTAATGTTACGGCTTCTTCGAATAATGACAATAATAATCATAAATATAATCTTACAGCAACGCTGCCTAAGCTTAATGCCGGTGAAAGCTGCCAGATAAAATACAAGTATTATTATGACACATCTCTTTGCGATAGTGGAAATGAGTCACAGGCGTCTAACAAGGTTACCGGTGAATCAATAAATAAAAAGTCTAATGAAAAGGTTATTGATACATCAAGCAGTGTTATTAAATACACGAGAGATGATCTTGATAAAACAGGTGCATACGACTCAGACAGTCAGACTGTCAAGTGGACAATCACTGTTAATAAAGAAAGAAATGATATTGTTGGGGCTGTACTGACAGATAACTGCCTTAAGGATGCAAAGAATTTTAAAATAAGCTCTGAACAGGATACCGACTGTAAAGGTGCTGAAATCCAAAAGGACAAAGAAGGCAAGATTAGCGGTATTAACTTTGTGGCTATAGATAATAAAAATGACAGTACATATGTTATTACATATGAAACATCTGTCACACCACAAAGCTATGACCAGCCTGTTAATAATCAGGTTAATTTCAATAACAAAGAGATATCGTTTAGCAAATGGGCCGGAGTAAATGTTCCGGGAACTCATAGAGATGTAAAAGTTACAAAGAACTTGACTGCCCATAATGAAGAGACTGAGAATAACAGGTATGAGCTCAGTTGGGAATCGACATTTACCATTCCTTCAACCGGAGCGGATGCAGGGGCTTGGTTTGTTGATGAACTGACAAATAATACTTCAGACAATACGGCTCATTATATGACTTATCAGCAGGTTAAAGATGTATTTGATAAGGCAAAAAACATTTTTGGCGATACGATATATAATTTTAAAGTAAAATCCGGCGATCATGAGTATGATTTTTATTCTCTTAATAGCGAAACGGATGCTAAGTTTACCAGATTTTCGTTTGAGTTTAAAGATAAGTTTGTACCTTCTAATAGCAATAAAGATGGTTATAAAGTAACTTTAAAATATAAATCATATGCAGACTATTCAGCAGGTGGCGAACTCGAGTTTAAGAACAACGTAAATTTCTGGAATGTTAATGCAAATGACTCTTTTAAAACGACAAAAGATATTAAATCATCAATTGTTAAGAGTGATGGAAATAACAATACAGCAGATACATATGTAAAGACCACTGATTCAGGATATGACGGAACGCTCACATGGATTGTAATGGTTACAATGGATAAAAATGCAACCAAATATACAATCACTGATAATATGCCGGAGGGCATCAGCGTACAAAATGTTACTGTAAAGTTAAAATACAATAATTCAGACCAAGGTTTTACATACCCTACATTGGATGGCAAGAGCTATAAAGTAGAAAATTTAAATGGCAAAAATTACTATTCTGAGGGAATTAATACTTCATGTAAAAAAGATACAAGCAATGGTCGTGAGGTAATAACTACAACTGTAGAAAAGCCAAAAGATGCAGAGGTTCGTGGCTGGGGAGAAGGTTCTAAAATTTTCCTTGTTTACAAATGTAAGGCTGATAGTGCTGAAACCCTGGAGGCAGGAAAGGAGCTTGTGTACAAGAATACAGCTTCTGCTAAATCGGACAATAATGATAAGATTGGTGAATCTAGCCAGACACAGATAATATCAAAACCAAAGCAGGATAATGAAAATATTCCGGATTCAGGAGATAAAGTTATAAGCAAAAACGGAAGCTGGAATGATGATGAACATAAGTTGAATTATACTGTTCTTATAAATCCGGAGGGCAAGACATATCTGGATGGTGGTAGGCCATTAAATTTAAAAGATGTTTTGTCGTACAAAAAAATAACTTATGAAAATGCTAGGGTAAGCTGGCAGGTGGATTTGATGCCTGGTACAGTTAAGTTCAGAGAGGCTATCAAGCAGGACGATGGAACATACAAACCTGGTGAGGTGATATCTGACTGTAAATGGACATATGATTCACAGGAAGCATCAAATGAATGGGAGTATTCAAGCAAAACAATAAATGCTATTGTCCCTGATGGAAAAGCTATAATGTTGACATACACTTATAGTGTAAAGGGTGATTTGCTACAGGAGTATAATGATTCAAAACCTAAATTTAATGTATCTAATGCCGTTTCACTGGAAGGTGTTGATAATAGTAAAACAGATATTAACACTCAATTAGAGTACACTAAATCTTATTCTTCGTTTTATGTATATAAGAATAATTCGTTTATTCTTTATAAGACAGAAGAGGGAAATAACGGAAAGTTATTGCCGAATGCAGAGTTTGATGTTTACAAATATGATCCAAACAGTACAGATACTACGAAAACACCAGAAGGATATGTCTATGTTAATAAATATGTTACCGATGATAAAGGTAAGATAGAGATTGTCTTTAATAAAAATTCAATGACATATAACACACAGTATTATGTTGTTGAGACAAAGGCTCCTAGTGGCTATGTTCTTCCAGAAGAACCGGAAAAAACATATTTCTACTTTAGTTCGCTGGATAAAGATAAATATCCTGTGGCAGCTCCAAATAACAGCTTAACAGGAAAATGTCTGGCAAACAATTATGATATAGTATATATCGGTGATGAGACTATTCCAACAACAGAAATTTCTGTTGAAAAAAATTGGGTTGATTCCAATAACAAACCTATAAATAAGACAGATGGAAGTATTTATTTACAGTTACATCGGGTGGATTCATCAGGAAATGATGATAAATACGGTGATACCGTAGAAGTGACACCGGATAAAGATGGAAACTGGTCTTATAAATTCAAAGACCTTCCTACGAAAAAGACAGATAATATAGGTCATATAACAGGCGAAACCTATAAGTATTATGTTACAGAGGTTGGAATAAATCAGAACAACAGTATGTCAGGCTATGATGTTTCTTATGTATTTAAGAATACAGATGGAACAGTGATTAACAGAACTGATGCCAATGTGGCACCGGGAAAGAATATGGCTGTTGACTCAGGTACTATTGAGATTACAAATAAGCTCAATGAGTATAAGCTTCCTGAAACAGGTGGAAGCGGTAACAGATGGTTGTATATGTTAAGTGGAGTTGTGCTTATTGCGATAGCTACAATAACACTTTTCTATAAAAAACAAAAAGTATTATAAAAAAAGGAGAATGCGAAATGAAAACAATCAAACGAAGCATTGCATTAGTGCTTGCTATGATTCTTACACTTGCAATGAGTGTAACTGTATTTGCAGCACCAAACGCAGATCAAAACACATTCAGTCTTACACTTAACAAGGCTGTCAAAGGACACACTTATGAGGCTTATCAGATTTTATCTGGTGATTTATCAGCAGATAAAGCAACTCTTTCTAACATAAAGTGGGGAGAGGGCATTACAGAAGCAGGACAGACTGCTCTCGGCGGTGATGCTGCTAGTTATGCTGAAAAACTCGGTGGTTTTGGTAACAACTCTTCAGAGCTTAAAGAGCAGGCGCAGATTATTGGTGCAAACTTAGCATCAGCATCAGGCTCAGTTACAGTAACAGATCCGGATGCAAAGAATGTAATCAGCAACCTTAAGCCAGGTTACTACCTTATCAAAGATCAGGATAATTCTTTACAGGGTCAGGAATCTTACACAGAGTTCATTCTTCATATTACAGATGATGTAGTTGCAAATGTAAAGGCAGATGTTCCTTCTGTAGAGAAGAAGGTTAAGGATACAAACGACACAACAGGCGTGACAACAGATTGGCAGGATTCAGCCGATTACGATATCGGAGATGATGTTCCATTCCAGCTCACAGCTACATTAGCAAACAACATTGAAAGCTACAAGGCATACTCTCTCGAGTTTGATGATACTCTTTCAAAAGGACTTGACTACAACAATGATGCAGTAATTAAATTAGGTGAGAAGGATGTTACAGATTATTTCACACCTAGCTATGATGCAACAGCTAAGACACTTACATTTACATGTGACAATATCTTAGCATTTGGCGCTAAAAACTCAGATCAGATTGTTGTTGAGTATACAGCAAAGCTTAACGAGAATGCGGTAATCGGCGCAGCCGGAAACCCAAATAAAGTTAGTCTTAAGTTCTCTAACAACCCTAACAATGGTGGTGAGGGAGACAGAGGTACGACTCCTGAAGACAAGGTTATCGTATTTACTTACAAGTTAACTGTAAACAAGGTTGACAAAGATAATAAGCCACTTACAGGTGCAGAGTTCTCACTTTTCAAGAAAGTAAAGGTTGACGGACAAGAGGAGCTTAAGCTTGTAGAGGTTAAGAAGATTCTTTCTACTAATACAGAGGGAACAGTATTCGGATTCACAGGCTTAGATGATGGTACATACGTATTACGCGAGACAAAGACACCTGACGGATACAACTCAATCGAGGATCAGACATTTACAATTTCTGCAAAGCATGACGAGTCTAGTGATAATCCAACGCTTACAGATCTTACAGGAGATGTAGCATCTGGTTCAATTATTGATTTAGGTGTTAAGCTTGATAAGGGTGAGTTATCTACAAATGTAGTAAACAACAAGGGTTCAGTTCTTCCTTCAACTGGTGGTGCCGGACGTGTAGCAATCTACGTAATTGGTGCTATCTTAGTTATCGGTGGTGGAATTGTTCTTGTAACAAAGAAGCGTGTTAGATAATTAATATCTGACTGGCACTATTTAGTTTTAAATATTATGCTGCCACAGGTTATAAATCTGTGGCAGCTATAATAGATTTTATTTAGAGTTTATGTAACAGTAAGGAGAGCACTATGAAAAGACGTTTATCTACTATTCTTTTTGGCGTAGTGTTTATCGCAGGGTTGTCCTTACTGCTATATCCGACAGTAAGTGATTATTGGAATTCATTTCATCAGTCCAGAGCCATTGCAAGCTACGTTGATGCGGTAGACAACACGGATGAGCAAAAGCTTGATGAGATGCGAAAAGCTGCACAGGCATATAATGAGAAGCTTTTAAGTAAGCAGGATCGTTATGAAATGTCAGATCAGGATAAAGCAGAGTATGAAAGTCTTCTTGATGTATCTGGCACAGGAGTCATGGGCTATGTTGAGATTCCGTCCATCAATGTCTCATTGCCGATTTACCACGGCACAGACAATACAATACTTCAGATAGGTGTTGGCCATATCGAGGGTACATCGCTTCCGGTTGGCGGAGCAAGCACACATTGTGCTGTTTCAGGACACAGAGGACTTACGTCATCTAAGCTATTTACTGATATTGACCAGATGACAGAGGGTGACACATTTAAGCTGTATGTGCTTGGCGAGACACTGACCTACGAGGTTGATCAGATAAGGATTGTTTTACCTGATGAGCTTAATGACTTAAAGATTGAGGAAGGGCAAGATTACTGTACACTTATTACATGTACACCGTATGGTGTGAATTCCCACAGGCTTCTTATCAGGGGCCACAGGATTGCAAATGATGCACAGGGACTTATTGTCGAGGATGTAAAGCAGGTACAGCCGTTACATGAAGCCATAGTGCTTGGCATTCTGTTTCTGGTTTTGTATATTATAATTTGTAAGATACTTAGTAAAACGATATTGTATAGATTCAGATAGAATCAGGAAGGAGGAAAAATGCACAATAGTTTAAAAAGAGCTGTCAGTATAGCTATAGCTGCGATAGCCTTGTTTTCTCTGCCATGTGGAAGCATTTTTGCAAGGACGCATATTGATATTGATAAGAAATGCTCTATAACAGTTGATATCCCTGATACATGGGAGGATTTGTATACTGTGGATTTTCCCGTAGAGCTTTACAGAGTGGCAGATGTAGATGAGAACGATGTATACACTGCAACGAAGCAGTTTGATGAGCTGGCTAAATCTATATCAGATATCAGCAGTAAAACTACCGCAGATGACTGGGAAAAGATGGCAAAGACAGCTGCGGACATTGCAGACAAAGGTTCTTTGACAGCAGATGAGGTAATAGATGTTTCAAACGGAAGGGGAAACGTCACAGGCGTTAAGACGGGACTGTATCTGGTGTATGCAAAGCCGGCTAATTCGGCAAGATTTGGATACACATTTGTGCCTTATCTGGTTTCGGCTCCTAATAATGAGTTTGCTATGACAGGAAGCGGCTCAGATTCATGGATATATGATGATATCGATATCGAGCTGAAGCCTGAACAGACCGGGCTTATGGGAAGCTTACAGATTAACAAGACATTAAAGACATACAATACAGCACTCGGTGAGCCAGTGTTTGCATTTGATGTTGAGGCCTACGACAGGGATGGTAATGTGGTGTTTTCAGATATCGCATCAATCAGATTTGACAGTACAGGGGCTAAGAGCGTAGTTATTGACAATATTCCGGCAGGGTCAAGGGTGATAGTAAAGGAGGTATATGCCGCTGGCAGTTATCAGGTGACCTCCTCAGACAGCATAGAGACACAGATTGTGGCCGGTGAGACCGCAGATGTTGATTTCACAAACGATTACAACGACAAATTGATTTATAGTACCGGTGTCGTAAACCATTTTGAGTATGACGGAACCGGATGGGAATGGGTGCAGAATTAATGAAAAAATTATCAGAGTCTTGTAAAAAACTTAATAGAAATCACCGTATTCTTGTATGTGCAGCCTTTGCTGCTACACTCATTGTCTGTGGTGTTTCAGTTAAACCGACACTGGCATATTTTACAACCTATGCTACGGCAAAGGGCGGTATCTCAGTAGATATCGGTCCTACAACTGATGTCAAGGAGAAGTTTAAGGACTGGAAGAAAACTATTGAGATTGAGAATACAGGAAAAGCAGACTGTTTTGTCAGGGTAAAGGTAATTGCAGCAAGCCAGTTTGATATACAGGCATCAGGCTCAAACTGGAGCCTTTCAGATGATGGCTACTGGTATTACAGTCAGGTAGTGCCGGTTGGTGGCAAAACCGAGCCGATTGTTGCAGCTATCACAGTTAGTGAAAAGGTAAAGACCAGCTTCAATGTAGTTGTGGTTCAGGAGTGTGCTCCTGTCACATATGATGAGAATGGCAATCCGTGTGTCGCACCTGATGCAAAATGGGATGCGACAGCACAATATGATAAAGAGGAGGGCGAAGAGTAATGAAGAGAAAACTTCCAATTATACTTGTAGCATCCTCTGCGATAATGCTTGCAGCATCGACGATTGGATCTACAAAAGCGACTCTTACATATATGAGTGATAATTATCTGGCTCAGATTGACATCAAATCCATCGGTGTTACTTTGACTGAGAATGGCAATGATGTGAGCTGGCGTGACTATAAGCATAAGGATGATGACTGGAGCGAGGCAACAGGAGTGTTGCTTGGAGATATGCTAAAGAATGCCGGAGATGAAAAACTGATTCTCGACAAAAAGTACGATGAGAAGCTTGCTGTCAAAAACAGCGGCTCGATAGATGAGTATGTGAGAGTGACTGTGCAGCATTACTGGGCAGACAAGGAGACAGGTGATAAGCTTTCAAACCTTGATCCATCAAATATACAGATTGACTTTACAAACGATGGCTGGACAGAGGATAAGAGTGCTGAGACTACAGAGCGAAATGTATTTTACTACAATTCTATTTTAAAAAAAGGTCAGACATCCACTGATTTTACAGACAAAATCAGTATATCCGGCGATATTGCAGCCATTGTGGGTCAGACATCACAGACTGATGATAACGGACTTACAACCATCACTACTACCTATGAATATGATGGTGCGCAATTTGTGCTGGAGGCAACTGTTGATGCAGTACAGACACACAATGCAAAGGACGCAATTAAGAGTGCGTGGGGTGTTGATGTAAATATATCAGATGACGGGGCACTTAGCTTAGAGTAAAGGAGGACAATATGAAAAAATTTATCGCATTATTATCATGCATGTTGTTTATCCTTGGTTCGATAGGCACTGTATTTGCAGATGAGAATACTACTACAGCCGGCTCATGTGAGTTTACCGGCAAGGAAATGGTCAGTTCGTTCGATTCAAATAAAATAGCAGCCTCTGTCTCACAGATGGAGCCGGGAGATTCTGTCACATTTTCCGTTGATATAAAGAATAACAGCAGTATTTCGACGAAATGGTATATGTCGAATGATGTGTTAAAGAGTCTTGAGGATACACAGGCGGTGGCTGAAAATGGTGGATACTCATATATTCTTACTTTCGTAGGACCGGATGGAAAAGAGGACACTATATACAGCAGCACCAGCGTAGGTGGAGAGAAGGAGGCAACAGCCGGAAAAGGACTCAATGAGGCTACAAACTCTCTGGATAAGTTCTTTTATTTAAAGACATTAGAGCCTGGAGAGGGAGGCAGCGTGAAGCTTTTAGTAGGGCTTGACGGAGAGAGTCAGGGTAATATATATCAGGATACACTCGCAAAGCTTATGATGAACTTTGCGGTAGAGGATAACTCAGATCCAACTTTATCAAATCCACCTACATTTACAACTACAACAAGCAAGGTAAAGACCGGAGATATCTGGTCAATAGCGTCAGCTGTAGTGTTTGTGATTGGTATTATTTTGATGATACTGGCTTTCGTAAGTGACAGAAAGGGGGCTAAGCAAAATGAAAAGATTGCTTAAATATTTTCTTGCAGCTCTTGTTGTCATAATCGGTGTTTTCTCACAGACAGCAGATGCAAAGGCATTTTCATATACATACACTGTTTCCTTCTCAGCCGGAGGTCAGGGAAGCATAAACGGTGGTGTGCAGGTACGAAAGGCATCAGGCAATGAGGCTTCGGTTTCTGTTTCTACTAAAGGAGACAAAATAATTGTCACAGGTCTTGAATATGGAGATGTCATCAGCTGTGATGCACAGGGCAGTGTGGCACTTAATGAAAACAGCAAGTACTACGTAAAGGGAATCAGATTAAGCGGCCGTGACAATAATACGGTTGCACAGTCGGCTTTTCTCGTATCGGGAGATCAGGACTATGTTGTTGCATATGGCATACCGGGCGAGCTTGCTGAGTATACAGTCAACTATGTGGATACAGATGGCAATAAGCTTGCAGAAAGCCGTACCTATTATGGTAATGTGGGCGATGAGCCGGTTATAGCTTATCTGTATATAGATGGATATATTCCGGACAGCTATAATCAGACAGGAAAGCTGTCGTCAAATGCGTCAGAAAACGTGTTCAATTTTGTATATTCAAGGGCTGCATCAAGCATGGCTGCTGCCGGAAATGGAGCAAATGACAATACTGCGGCAGGCGGCAATCAGGCAGCCGCAGGAGCTGCAAATGCAGCCGGGGCAGCTAATGCAGCGGGCAATGCAGCAGGAGTGGCAAATAACGGAGCTGCAGATGGAGCAAATGCCGCAAACACAATAGTGCCTGACGGACAGAATGATCCGCAGGATGGAATCCAGGCACCGCAGGCACAGCCAAATACTGATATAGCAGATGAGCAGGTACCGCAGGCGGCAAACGACAATAAGCATGATATAGCAGATGAGCAGGTACCGCTTGCCACCATGATTAGTGAGAGTGGAATGGTTGTTCCGCTGGCTATTGGTGCGCTTGGGATAGCTGCAATTCTTGCAATTATGATATTTGTCATAGTAAAGAATGTTAAGTCTGTCCGTGTTCAAAAAAATAGTATGAAACATAAGGGAAAAGATAATAAAAATTAGTTGATATTTGCTGAAATTATGGTATTATTAATGTGTGCGCTTGTATGAGTGCACACATTAATCAAGTATATGGATGGTTTTTTTTACCATACCAGAAATAAAATTTAGGAGGAATTGCAAAATGGCAAACAAGTGGGTATATACCTTCAAAGAGGGTAACATGACCATGCGTAATCTTCTCGGTGGTAAGGGTGCTAACCTCGCTGAGATGACAGAGATTGGACTTCCTGTACCACAGGGTTTCACAATCACTACAGAGGCTTGTACACAGTACTACGAGGATGGACGTAAGATCAATGATGAGATTATGGCTCAGACTATGGAAGGTGTAAAATGGATGGAAGAGGTTAACGGAAAGAAATTCGGTGACCTTAAGAATCCTCTTCTCGTATCTGTTCGTTCAGGTGCCAGAGCTTCAATGCCGGGTATGATGGATACAATCCTTAACCTTGGTCTTAATGATGATGTTGTTGCAGCTATGATCGCTGGTAACCCAGATCCAGCATTCGAGCGTTTCGTATATGATTCATACAGACGTTTCATCCAGATGTTCTCAGACGTTGTTATGGAAGTAGGAAAGAAGTACTTCGAGCAGCTCATCGACAAGATGAAAGAGGACAGAGGTGTTAAATTTGACGTAGACCTTACAGCAGCTGACCTTAAAGAGTTAGCAGAGCAGTTCAAGGCTGAGTACAAGAATCAGTTAGGATCAGATTTCCCTTCAGATCCTGTAGAGCAGTTAAAGCTTGCTATCGAGGCTGTATTCCGTTCATGGGACAACCCACGTGCAAATGTTTATAGAAGAGATAACGATATCCCTTATTCATGGGGAACAGCTGTTAACGTAATGCCAATGGTATTCGGTAACTTAAATAACGAGTCAGGTACAGGTGTTGCATTCACACGTGATCCTGCAACTGGTGAGAACAAGCTTATGGGTGAGTTCCTTATCAATGCACAGGGTGAGGACGTTGTTGCCGGTGTTCGTACTCCAATGCCAATCGCTCAGATGGAGCAGGAGTTCCCAGAGGCATACGCTGAGTTCCTTAAGGTTTGTGAGACTCTTGAGAATCACTACCATGATATGCAGGATATGGAGTTCACAGTTGAGAACAAGAAGCTCTATATGCTTCAGTGCCGTAATGGTAAGAGAACAGCTCCAGCTGCTCTTAAGATCGCTTGCGATTTAGTAGATGAGGGACATAAGACACCAGCTGAGGCTGTTGCAATGATCGACCCTCGTAACCTTGATACATTATTACATCCACAGTTCGATGCTGCTGCACTTAAGGCTGCAACTCCACTTGGAAAGGGTCTTGGAGCATCTCCGGGAGCTGCTTGTGGTAAGGTTGTATTCACAGCTGATGATGCTGAGGCATGGGCTGAAAGAGGAGAGAAAGTCGTACTTGTACGTCTTGAGACATCTCCAGAGGACATCACAGGAATGAAGGCTGCTCAGGGTATCCTTACAGTTCGTGGTGGTATGACATCTCACGCAGCCGTAGTTGCACGTGGTATGGGAACATGCTGTGTATCTGGTTGTGGTGATATCAATATGGACGAGGAGAACAAGAAGTTCACACTTGCAGGACAGACATTCACAGAGGGATCTGAGATTTCTATCGATGGTACAACAGGTAACATCTACGCTGGAATCATCCCAACAGTTGATGCTTCAATCGCTGGTGAGTTCGGACGTGTTATGGCATGGGCTGATGAGTTCAGAAGACTTAAGGTTCGTACAAATGCAGATACTCCTGCAGATGCTAAGAAGGCTCGTGAGCTTGGTGCAGAGGGAATCGGACTTTGCCGTACAGAGCATATGTTCTTCGATCCAGAGAGAATCGCTGCATTCCGTGAGATGATCTGCTCTGATACAGTAGAGGAGAGAGAGACAGCTCTTAACAAGATTCTTCCATATCAGCAGGGAGATTTCGAGAAATTATACGAGGCTCTTGAGGGATGCCCAGTAACAATTCGTTTCCTTGATCCACCTCTTCATGAGTTCGTTCCTACAGAGGAGGCTGACATCGAGAAGCTTGCAAAGGCTAAGAATAAGTCAGTAGAGGAAATCAAAGCTATCTGTGAGTCACTCCATGAGTTCAACCCAATGATGGGTCACAGAGGATGCCGTCTTGCAGTTACATATCCTGAGATTGCTAAGATGCAGACAAAGGCTGTTATCCGTGCAGCTATCAATGTAAAGAAAGCTCATCCAGACTGGGATATCGAGCCTGAGATCATGATCCCATTAGTATGTGAGATCAAAGAGCTTAAGTTCGTTAAGAAGATTGTAGTTGAGACAGCTGACGCTGAGATCGCTGCTGCAAACGCTGACATCAAGTACCATGTAGGTACAATGATCGAGATCCCAAGAGCTGCTCTTACAGCTGATGAGATCGCTACAGAGGCTGATTTCTTCTGCTTCGGTACAAACGACCTTACACAGATGACATACGGATTCTCCCGTGATGACGCTGGTAAGTTCCTTGATGCTTACTATGACGCTAAGATCTTCGAGAACGATCCATTTGCAAAACTGGATCAGGTTGGCGTTGGCAAGCTGATGAAGATGGCTATCGAACTCGGAAAACCGGTTAACCCGACACTCCACGTTGGTATCTGTGGAGAGCATGGTGGAGATCCAAGCTCTGTAGAGTTCTGCAACAGCATTGGACTTGACTATGTATCCTGCTCACCATTCCGTGTACCAATTGCAAGATTAGCAGCAGCTCAGGCAGTATTGAAAGACAAATAAGTCGATCATTATTCATATAATCTATAACAATTCATTCTAACGAAAAGAGATTCATCAATTATGATGAATCTCTTT
>OHNX01000644.1_pt1 | contig 13989 bp, 8 predicted proteins | sample 1569691 | NCBI WGS metagenome assembly OHNX01 (sample SAMEA3879507, study PRJEB24766) | human gut metagenome | biome: human-associated habitat; feature: feces | place: USA | collected 1985/1987
TATCCTTTGATCGGCTTCGTTACCGTCGCAGCTTTTCTGGGCGTATTGTTTACGCGGAAGGAGTTTGATTTAGAGCTGGCCTTGAAGTCGTCTATCCGGACATTGGTGTCCTCGTTCGGTGGTTTTTACCTCGGGGCTTATCTGATGAACGAGATATGGCAAGGTATATTTAAACGGGAGAAGGATTTGAAACTGTGGTTGCGCTTCGTCGGGTATTCCTCATCGTTGATGTTCGCTTTGAATATCGTATTGATGTTGCTTCCCGAGTTTTTCTTCTTGCGGATATTTATCCTTTATACATTCTATATTGTTTGGGAAGGCGCTGGTCCGTATATGGGAGTCGAGGAGAAGATCCGTCTGAAGTTCGTAGGATTTACAACCGCCATTATATTACTGACTCCGGCAGTTATCGAGATTTTGTTATCGATGCTGATGCCCGGTTTGAGTTTTTGACAGAATAACACAAGATGAAAGAGAAGATTAGTAATAACATACAGATAAAGAATAAGCGGGCGACGTTCGATTACGAGTTGCTCGACACTTTTACGGCCGGGATCGTACTGACCGGAACGGAGATTAAATCGATCCGTTTAGGGAAGGCGAGTTTGGTAGATACGTTTTGTATCGTGGAAAAAGGGGAACTGTGGGTGAAGAATATGTACATCGCCGAATATTTTTACGGTACGTACAATAATCACAACGCACGGCGGGACCGGAAATTACTTCTTACCAAAAAGGAATTACGAAAGATCGAGGGTGCGGTTCGTGCTAGTGGTTTTACGATCGTTCCCACTCGTTTGTTTATCAATGAGAAAGGATTGGCGAAAGTAGTCGTCGCGATCGCACGAGGTAAAAAGGAATATGATAAGCGAGACTCCATCCGGGAACGTGACGACCGACGGGAGATGGATCGGGCTTTCAAACGATAAGTCGAGATGGAAACAGGGCAAGGCGTGATCGGTAGGGTTTGGGGATGTATCCTGAAAGCTCTGCCTAAAGCAGGCAAGACGTGTTTATGGCTGCTAAAGATTATTTTGCCTATTTCTTTATTGGTCCGTATATTGCAATATTCCGGAATATTAGGTCAGATCTCGGATTGGTTAGTGCCCGTGTTCTCGTTGGTGGGTCTGCCGGGGGAGACAGCCATTGTTTTTATAACCAGTATATTCTCCCCATTATATGCTCCGATCGCTTTGATCACCTCGATGTCTTTAGGAGTCCGTGAAGCTACGATATTGGCATTGATGTGCCTTACTTCCCATAATCTAATGGTAGAATCCTCCGTACAGGCAAAGACCGGGTCTTCTTTCTGGGAGATGACGCTGCTCCGTTTGATCATGAGTTTCGTGATCGCCTTTTCTTTGAATTGGGTAATGCCCCATGAAGGATGGGGACAGGTCGGGATCGCTCAAAGCGCGGCTGTATGCGATAATTGGTTGGAAGTATTCGTACTTTGGTTTACCAGCTCGATGAAGGTGGTGATTTCTATTTTGATAATTGTTACGGCTTTAATGATCCTTCATTATATATTGGAAGAGTTTAATCTAATGAAAGGATTGTCCTCGGTCTTTTCTCCGCTGATGCGATTATTTGGCTTGCCTCAAGATGCCGCTTTTTTGTGGTTGGTAGGTAATGTGGTCGGACTGGCTTATGGCGGGGCTATTATGGTAGAGCAAATGGAGCAGAGGAAGTTGTCTTACGGTGACGGCAACTTGCTGAACCATCATTTGGCCGTGTGCCATTCCCTGTTGGAAGATACGATCATCTTTGCTGCGATAGGGGTACCCGTTCTTTGGGTGGTGCCTACCCGTCTGTTTTTCGCCATCGCTGTGGTATGGATCCTCCGGGGATATAGTTATATGTACGCAAGAAAGGTAAAACATATTTATGAATAAGGAACGATTTCTGCGACTCTTGAATGAGCGCATTTTGATCTTGGATGGTGGTATGGGTACCATGATCCAAAGTTTCAAACTAAACGAACAAGATTACCGAGGCGAACGTTTCGCCGATTTTCCGGGACAATTGAAGGGGAACAATGATTTATTGTGTATCACCCGCCCGGATGTAATCCAGTCTATTCATCGTCAGTATTTGGATGCGGGAGCGGATATCTTCGCTACGAATACGTTTAACGCGAATGCTATTTCCATGGCAGATTATGCGATGGAGGCCTATGTACGTGAGATAAATCTGGCCGCCGGCCGATTGTCGAGGGAAGTGGCGGATACCTATATGGCAGAGCATCCGGATCGTACGATCTTCGTGGCTGGATCGATCGGTCCTACTAATAAGACAGCTTCCATGAGTCCGGATGTAAGCGATCCCGCTTATCGTGCCGTCACTTATAAAGATTTGTATAATGCCTACAAGGAGCAAGTCGAGGGACTTGTTGACGGCGGGGTGGATATCATCCTTTTCGAGACTACTTTCGATACGTTGAACGTAAAAGCGGGATTGGAAGCGGCTGAGGTCGTGTTGAAAGAGAAAGAAAAAGACCTGCCGATTATGTTGTCTTTGACTTTGTCCGCACAAGGTGGACGAACATTTTCCGGACAGACTTTATTGGCCTTCTTGGCTTCCATACAGCATACACATATTGTTTCGGTTGGCTTAAACTGCTCTTTCGGAGCGGCGGATATGAAGCCCTATTTACAAGAGTTGGCGAAGTATGCTCCCTATTATATCAGCGCTTATCCGAACGCTGGATTGCCGAATAGTTTTGGTACCTATGACGAGACGCCGGATAAAATGGCCCAACATGTGAAGCCTTTTGTGGAAGAGGGATTAGTGAACATTATCGGAGGCTGTTGCGGAACGACTCCGGCGCATATCTCCCGGTATCCGGAGTTGGTGAAAGGAGCTAAACCGCATATCCCGGCTCCGAAACCGGATTGCCTGTGGCTGTCGGGCTTGGAACTGCTGGAGGTGAAACCGGAGAATAATTTCGTGAACGTGGGAGAGCGTTGTAATGTGGCCGGTTCTCGGAAATTCTTACGCTTGATAAAAGAAGGCAGTTATGAGGAAGCGTTGACGATCGCTCGTAAGCAAGTGGAGGATGGCGCCCAAGTGATCGATATCAATATGGACGTTGGATGCCGTGAAAGAAATGAAGACATTCTTAAACTTGATCGCCTCCGAACCGGATATTGCCCGTGTACCCGTCATGATCGATTCTTCTAAATGGGAAGTGATCGAGGAAGGCTTGATGTGCGTGCAAGGAAAGAGCATCGTGAATTCCATCTCCTTGAAAGAAGGAGAGGAGGTCTTCCTTAAACATGCCGCCCGTATTAAGCAACTGGGTGCGGCTGCGGTCGTGATGGCTTTCGACGAGAAGGGGCAGGCGGATACCTATGAAAGAAAGATTGAGATTTGTGAACGGGCCTATCGCCTATTGATCGAGAAGATCGATTTCAATCCCCAAGATATTATTTTTGACCCGAACGTATTGGCGATCGCTACCGGTATGGAGGAACATAATGGCTATGGTCTGGCGTTTATCCGTGCCGTTGAATGGATCAAGAAGAACTTGCCGGGTGCGAAGGTGAGTGGTGGTGTAAGTAATTTATCTTTCTCTTTCCGGGGGAACAATCATGTACGCGAGGCTATGCATTCCGTATTTCTATATCATGCGATCGGGAAGGGGATGGATATGGGTATCGTGAATCCGTCTACCTCCGTACTTTATGAGGATATAGAGCCGGAGTTCCGTACCTTGTTGGAAGACGTGATCTTGGCACGCCGTCCGGAAGCTGCCGAGGAATTAATTACTTATGCTCAAAATTTACATGTTCAAGCTTCCGGAGAAACTCCGGAGAAGCATGAGGCTTGGCGTGAGCTTTCATTGAAGGAGCGTTTGGAACATGCCTTAATCAAAGGGATCGGAGACTATTTGGAGGACGATTTACAAGAAGCCTTGCGGATTTATCCGCATGCCGTGGATATAATTGACGGTCCGTTAATGAGCGGAATGAATAAGGTCGGCGAGTTATTCGGTGCCGGAAAGATGTTTCTCCCTCAAGTCGTGAAGACCGCACGTACGATGAAAAAGGCCGTGGCTATTTTACAACCGGCCATTGAATCTGAAAAGAAAGCTTCCGGCTCCGCGAAGGCCGGTAAAGTGATTTTCGCTACGGTAAAAGGGGATGTACATGATATAGGTAAGAATATCGTCTCTATCGTATTGTCTTGTAATAACTACGAGGTGATTGATTTAGGGGTAATGGTTCCCGCAGATGTGATCATAAAGAAAGCGATCGAGGAGAAACCGGATCTGGTTTGCTTATCCGGCTTGATAACCCCTTCTTTAGAAGAGATGGCGCATGTCGCAGACGAGATGCAGAAAGCGGGACTTACGATTCCTATGATGGTGGGTGGCGCTACGACCTCCAAATTGCATACGGCGGTGAAGATCGCTCCGCATTATGATTATCCGGTGATTCATGTGCTGGATGCCTCACAGAATCCGTTGATCGCCGCCAAACTATTGAATCCAGATACCCGTGACGCTTATATCAGGGAGTTGGAACAAGAACAAGAAGCCTTGCGTGCCTCTTTAGGGCAGAAGAAAGAGACCTTGGCTTCTCTTTCAGAGGCTCGTAAGCATCCGATAGAAATAGATTGGACCGGGTATACACCGGTTGTTCCGGCCCGGATGGGGGTACATGTTATCCCTTATATCCCCTTGGAAGAAGTGATTCCTTATATCCACTGGACCTTCTTTTTTAGCGCATGGAAATTGAATGGCCGTTTCTCGGAAATCTCCCAGATACATGGTTGCGATTCTTGTCGTGCCTCTTGGTTGGCCGGATTCCCGGAAAAAGATCGTGCGAAGGCTACCGAGGCGATGCAATTATACAAGGATGCTGTTAGGTTATTGGATCGGCTGGTCAATATGAAGGTTGAATATTGTAAAGCGATTTACGGATTTTTCTCAGCGAATAGTGAAGGGGATACGATCCGAATGGGTGATATAGCGCTGCCTTTATTACGTCAGCAAGTAAAAAAAGAGGAAAATATTTATAAATGTCTTTCCGATTATGTAATACCGGTTTCCGAGGAGCGAACTGATTATGTAGGGGCGTTTGTCGTTACCGCTGGAGCTGGCGCTGATTGTTTGAAGGATAAATTTGAGGAAGAAGGCGATACCTATAATTCAATGTTGCTGCAAACCTTGACCGATCGCCTAGCGGAAGCTACAGCCGAATATCTTCATGAGAAAGTACGTAAAGAATATTGGGGATATGCTAAAGACGAATCCTTGTCTATCCCGGATCTTTACAAGGTGAAATACCAAGGAATCCGTCCGGCTATCGGTTACCCTTCTCTACCGGATCAATTATTGAATTTCACATTGGATGGATTGCTCGATATGTTGCGAATTGGTGTTTCGTTAACCGAGAATGGTGCCATGTATCCTACGGCTTCGGTTAGTGGGATTTATATTGCCCATCCCTCTTCTCAATATTTCATGATCGGTTCTATCGATGAGGAGCAGATGAGAGATTATGCGAGCCGCCGGAATTTAACGGAGGAACAAGCCCGAAAGTTGTTGAGTAAGAATATAGGATAATTTATTAACATCACTGCAACTCGGGTTGCAGTGATGCTGCAATGCCTGTGCAGTAATACTGCAACACCTATTGCAGTAACACTGCATAGGTATTGCAGTAAAAAACAATCAATACGATCTATCTGCCATAGTAATGCTTGGCGGAAGGAACCATGATAACGTTCAATTCCGGATCAGCCATATCTGGATCGATCGGGAACATCGGTCTCACGATATTCTTATAGGGAAGTTTCTTGAAGTCCTGATCCACGCCTCCCCTTGTAAAAGCCATCACCCAATCCGCTTGTATATTGTACCATTGGGTTACAAGGTAACCTTGTTTAACCATTACGATATCCATTTCCTTCGGATCGATACCTGAACCCTCTAGGTTTGGAGTGGGAGACGATGTGCCTACTACCACATAAACGCTTCCGGTCTTTACGATAGCGATATCCCTTTTCCGTCTCCATGATTCCGCGTTCTTGTCTTCTTCCGGGCTGACATAAACCACGGTACCCGACAATTTCACGGGACCTTCGTAGGAATTATCGACCATGGCACCTACCATGCCTTCTACGTGTCCGCCTACGCCGACCTTACGTGCCTGCTTAACCACTTCTTCTCCCGGGATGGAGCAATAAAGAACGCTCTTTCCCTTATCGGTCTGGAATTCCGGGCGTTTCAAGAGCCTCGCCAAAGTCCAAGTGACCTCACCTGAACCACCTCCACCGGGATTATCTCCCATATCACTGATAAAGAAAGGCTTCTTTTTACTTGCTACTGCCAAATCGATACATTTCTCGAGCGAATATCCCGGAGCTTCCAGCGAGAACTGCTTACGGACATCCCAGAATTTCTGGGCGAGTTTCTTCGCCCCGGCTTTAACCTGTTCCTCATCGTCACCGTAAACCATCACGGTTCCTTGGTTCCGTGGGTTGTCTCCCCAAACATAACCGATCCAGATCCCTGCGTCTATCACTCCGGGCATGGCTTCAACCTCGGGAACCAATGCGTACAGCGATTTCGCAGGCTCGACACGGGTACTCGACCATTCGCCGGATACTAGGACAGGAACAGCAACCCATGCCTTGTATGCCGGACGTCCTTTCCCCGACTCAAGACGTTCCAACAAATTGACGACCCCTCGCCGATGCGATTCGCGAGAATCCGCATGCGGTGCTTGACGATAAGTCGTAATCAAATCGGAGTTGAGAGCTACCAACCAAGACGTATTTCCGTGAAGGTCCATCGTGGTGGTAGTCAAGACATCGTTTCCGATCAAGCTACGCACCTTCTCCATGAATTCGCCCTCGGGATCGGCTACGCCTTCCACGCTACAAGCTCCGTGGTTATAAAACCAGAAGGCGTCATATGGCATATTGGCCTTGATCATCTCCAATGTTTTTTCCACAAACGCATCGTACGATTCTTTTGTTACGGGGCCTCTTCCACCGCCATAGCCAATCTGCGTGGGAAGCCAAGTGGCCGCCTGTCCCATTGCGGAGTCTGGGCTGAGATAGTCTGGCATTCTTACGGGGTGTCCTACGAGCGGTTGCCTATTCGGGACGAACACGCTGTTTTCTATCTGTATACCGGCAATACCGATACGAGGTTTTTTCTTCTGTCCAAAGGCCTCTCCAACGAACGATACGGCCAAGAGACAGATTCCGAGCAATACTAAATTCCTATTCATACTATTATGATTTTTGCGAATTGTTATTTCCTTATTAATTAGTTATTAAACCATCACTAATATCAATCTCGGTTTGAGGTATAGGCAATACTTCCGCACCGGCGCTGAAAGGAGTCTTAGCTCCAAATTCCGCCTTCTTGGTTCCGTTAAAGACTTTCTCGCCCCATCCTACACGTACCACGTCAAAGAACCGGAAACCTTCCATTCCGAACTCCAGATGACGCTCATTCATGATGTCTTCAAACAATTGGCTTCCTGTATGGTTCTTAGGAGCCAAGTTGACATGACTTCTTACCTCATTCAGATACTTTTGCGCATTAGCAATATCGCCGCTGAAATAACAAGCCTCGGCATAGTTCAAATATACCTCCGCGAGGCGGATAAGCCTGAGGTTCGTGGGTTGATTATTTCCCCGATTCTCCTCTCTTTGCCCGGGCGCGAGATATAGTTTGCGATTGTACCAACCGGTTCGGTCGTCCGTAACGGGTGCCACATCGCCTTTGGCCGCGGTCTCGATCTCTATAGCCTCTTCCGTGGAAAGGAGAGTGGTCTTCTTTCGTATGACATCCCCCTCAGCATCATAAGCGTCCGCCAAGGCCTGTGTAGGTTGCGCGCAACCGAAGCCGATCGTCATGTTTCGGGGCATAGACATCAGCACGTGACGGTTACCGTTATTTACATTATACGAACTTTGGGTGGAAGAGACATACATATTCACTTCTAGAATAGAAGAGGAGCAGTGCTCGCCGTCCAGTGAGAACTGCCAAGCGTAATCCTCCGGAGCGACCAAGCTATACTCACCCCCGCACTCATTCTGGAATTTCTCGAAAGCCTTTTTTACCTCATCGTATTTTTTCTCATACAGATAAATACGTGTTTGCATGGCGATGGCCGCGCCTTTGGTAATCCTTCCCGCATAGCTTGACTCGTAGTTAGCCACCTCACTTTTCTTAGGTAATACGCTAACCGCATCGTTTAGGTCTTGCTCGATAACCGAGTATATCTCTTCGACAGACGCACGTCCGAGTCTCTCATGATCGAGATCCAAGACTCCCGTATAGCAAGGAACACCACCAAAGGTTTTCACAAGCTCGAAATAAGTATAGGCGCGAATAAACTTGGCCTCACCGATCATCTGTTCCCTGTTATATTTCGAGAATAGGGCATCGTCTGCCATTTCCATATCCCGTATAAACAAATTGGCCTTATTAATACATTGGTAAGAATACCGATATTTGTTCAAGATCTCGGTATGATCCGCTTGATACTGATAATTCTCCAGCAACGTGAAGGTTTGTGCGTCGTTCGAAGAACCGCTGTAGGTCGCGTCATTCGACAACACGTCGCCGAAACATTGCATTGACCATGTGTAACGGAAGTCCTTCATGACGGAATAGACAGCGGTCAGACGCAAGAAAGCTTGTCTTTCCTCTGATATCTCTCCAGCCTCCGGACTTCCTAACGGAGCTAAATCCAAATCTGCGCAACTGCTGAATCCTGTTAAAATCGCTAGTACGATTCCTATGATATATTTGTTTTTAAACATGACATTATAAATTTTAAAAAGTAACATTAATACCTCCGGTGAATGAAATGTTCTGAGGATAGATACCGTAATCTATACCTCTAGACAAAGAGCTGGACTGACCCACTTCCGGATCCATACCCGAGTAACTGGATATCGTAAACAAGTTCTGGCCGCTTACATAAAAACGTACTTTTTGTAGTTTTATCCTCTGCGTGAGAGAAGCGGGCAGGGTATAACCTAGCTGGGCGTTTCTCAAGCGGAAATAAGTCCCGTTTTCTACGTACATGTCCGAGAAGCGGTCATTGTCGTTTACGTCCGTAGCCGTCAGGCGAGGGATGTCCGTATTTGTATTATTTGGCGTCCAATAGTTCATTAACGCTCTATCCTTGTTCGTTATATCGTTCGGGAAGTAGGTGTAATAACGCATCGCGTTAAATATCTGATTACCGATTGTTCCACCAAACTGCAAATTGAGGTCGAAGCCTTTCCACGCCATACCCATGTTGATACCGTATATGATATCCGGAATAGGATTACCGATCATGCATCTATCACTTGAGTCTAACTTGCCATCGCCGTTCGTATCTACGAACAATACATCGCCCAATTCGGCATTAGGTTGGAAATCCGCCCGCTTAACGGCATTCAACTGTTCCTGTGTTTGGATAAGCCCGTCTGTCTTATAGCCCCAGAACGCACCGATAGGCATACCTTCATTCGTATAGGTGAGGTACATGCTTCCGTTTCGGAATGGTCCATCGGAGATTGGTGTGCCACCATTCAATTTCGTCATGCGGTTACGGATGGTCGACATATTTACTCCCACGTTGTATTCGAAACCGCTTTCGGTCTTGTCTCTCCACTCGAGATTCATCTCGATACCGCGGTTGTTCGCCTCGCCGATATTGGTGTAGGTGTTGCTGGCATATCCCATGTAGATAGGCATAGGAGCGGCCAGCAGCATGTCCTTCGTTGTCTTGTAATAATACTCGAAGCTGAAGACCATGCGGGTGTTAAAGAAGCTTGCGTCAAGACCGATATTCAGAGATTCAGTGGTTTCCCATTTAATATCCGGATTGCCCAATCTGCTCACGGCAATACCTTGATACAAGGTCTCATTCTCTCTCGCTCCGAATAAAGCGCCGTATTGCGTACTCAATGACAGCAAACTACGATCCACATAATTGGTGATATTCTGATTTCCGATCTGTCCCCAGCCCCCGCGGAGTTTCAAGGAGGAAACCCATTCGGCGTTCAATTTCTGGAAGAACGGTTCGTTGTCGATTCTCCAACCTAGAGCGAACGAGGGGAAGTTACCCCAGCGATTCTTGGAAGAGAATTTAGAGGAGCCGTCTCGCCGGAAAGTGGCCGTAATAAGGTATTTGTTATTGTAATCGTAGTGTAGGCGGCCCAGATAAGACATCAAACCATATTCCGTAGCGCTATTGCTGGCCGTGGTCTTGTTCTTGTCCAGCGTAGCGTCTATATAATGCAGGTTATCCGACTCTCCGATAAGATCTCTCGCGTTTACGCTCAAGGTTTCCTGCTTACCCCATTCGTTGGTATAACCTACGAGAGCGGATATGGAGTGCTTCTCGGCAAACGTTTTCTCATACGAAAGGGTATTCTCGAACGTATAGTAGTGCCCTTTGGTCTGCGACTTCGATAAACTACTCTCTAAATTTCTTTGGCTTGAGGATACCTCATAGACAGGCGAGAAGGTTTTATTGTCTACCCTTCTGATTTCCGCTCCGAAGCTACTCTTGAACTTCAATCCTTTTATAATCTGCCATTCCCCATACATATTGCCGATGAAAGCAAGTTTCTCCCGCTGATTATCCCGATACATGATACTTGCCAATGGGTTATAGTAGTCAATATAAGGAGAGTAACCATATGAACCGTCTGCGTTTTGGGCGGGAGTTACCGGATCCAAACGGATTGCGTTACTTACGACACCATAGTCGGAGTCGTACACATTACTACTGTTGCGCTCACTAATACTTGCGTCGGTAGATCTCGCGATCGACGCGTTGGTACCCACTACCAAATGATCTTTGAGCACCGTTTTTTCCGTGCTTTGACGGACACTGAACCGTTCGTAGTTGGATTTCTTGATCGTTCCATCTTGGTTGATATAGTTCAAGCCCAGATTGAATTTATAGTCGTTCTCTTTACCACCGCTTATGCCGACACTGTAGTTATGCATAAAGGCCGTATGCGTAATCTCGTCCATCCAATTGGTGGAAACATTACGATTAACAAGGGCCAAGTTGATGGGAACGCTCCTCACTGTGTTCAACTGTTCCTGATAGTCGTACCATTCTGGACCTGACATCAAATCGAGATTATTCAATATTTTGTTCATACCCCAATACGCATCGAGCGTAACGGTGGTTTTTCCAGCGGCGCCTTTTTTCGTAGTGATAAGGATTACGCCGTTCGCACCACGGGAACCGTAGATAGCGGAAGCGGAAGCGTCTTTAAGCACCTCCATAGACTGTATATCCGATGTGTTCAGGTAGTTTATATCCGTCACGGGCATCCCGTCCACGACGAACAATGGTTCCGCGTCGTTTACCGTACCGACACCTCTGATACGGATCGTGGCGGCGGAACCCGGAGATCCGGAACTGGAAGTGACGGATACACCGGTAGCCAAGCCTTGCAATGCGGTAGAAACATTGGCCACTGCTTGGCGAGCGATTTTCTCCTCGCTCACGGACGAGATAGCCCCCGTGATATCACTTTTCTTCATCGTACCGTAGCCAATCACTACCACCTCATCCAACTTTTGTGTGTCCTCTTGCAAGGAGATGCTTAAAACCGATTTATTGCCTACCGGAATCTCCTGGTTCATATAACCGATATAGGACACTTGCAAAATAGCGTCTTTGGCTACTTCCAACGTGAATTTTCCATCTATATCCGTTATTGTCCCGTTTGTTGTCCCTTTTACCATCACATTGGCGCCAATTATTGGCATACCGGTAGCATCAATCACGGTTCCGGTGATCTGACGGGTGTTTTGTTGCGGGGTGGATACGATTGATGGTTTCTCTATAATCATGATGTCGCTTTTAATGCGCATGTTTGGGGAGTGTACGGAAGCGTATACACCTGTGGTAAAAACAAATAGCGGGATTGAGGTTAACTTCATGACTCTGCCCAATTTAGTTTTTGTGTTTAATCGGGGGTTAGGATTCCCCTTACAAATTTCATTCATACATTTGTAATGTTTTAGTGTTAGTATTAATTGATTTAAAGGCGTTTAGAAACTTGTTTGGCTGGATTATAAGCCATATCTTCCAGCCAGTTTCCTTGCTAGATATGGTTCATGATGGCTCCTGTTTCATAGGCTCTCCTTTCTTTAAGATTAACTTTAGTAAACTGAATATGTTTATTTGGTTGTTTGATTTGCAATATTCGTGAAAAAAAACGACACCTGCAAGCAAGTCTCTGCTAATTTAATATTGTGTATTCAATTGATAGAAGTCATTAATACGGCTTAATTATGTCAATTTGTCATTTCTCTCTCCTTCTGCTTCTTGTATTTGAGATAGGATAGGGTGTGTGTTTATTATATGCGATTCTCTGGTAGTTAAGCCCTGACGAATAGAATGTGTATGAAGGAAAATACTTGCAGTTTGCCTTCTTTTTATCAATATCCGCCGAATTATTATATCTCTTGTTTCAGAAAACTAATAAATGCTTCCTGAATAGTATTTGAAAATCAATTGACTTTTTTCCGTTCTAGGGTGCAAAGGCTCTAATATAGTCTCGATTTTCAGTGTACAGAAGATTATGATTAAAAGTAGATCCCAACTAAATTAGAGCAAGTGCCGGATAATTCGAACTAGGTGCCGGGTAGATGTCGGTTATCTGCCGGGAAATAGAAATTATAAGCCGACTAAATACATACAAGTTTAGGATATATCCTAAAAAATGTGCTGTTTTGGGTACTAAATTCCATAATAATCGGTTTAAAAGCAATTGTTTTGAAAAAGTCTGTGTTTGAAATATATTTAAAAAGTTAACATTATGATAGTGTTTCGGTAATTCTTTTTGCATTCAGATAGTATGGTTATATTTGTCTATTCATTTCAAATATTATTAAAAAACAGAGAGATATGGATGAGAAAGATTTGGTGGAAGGGATGCGAGAGTATATAAGTCTGTTACAAAAGGAAGGACGGTATTCCTCGGCGAAAAGTTATCAGGATGCGATGAACTCTTTTATACGGTATAGCGGGACGGATCGTATCCCATATACATATATAAATAAGGATACTCTTCGCCGGTACGAGGCTTATTTGCTGGAGAAAGGCTGCATGCGTAATACGGTCTCCACGTATATCCGCCGTTTGCGTTGTATTTATAACAAGGCGGTGGAGAATGGCGAGGCGGCGTTTATCCCTTCATTATTCAAGGGGGTTTTTACGGGTGTGGAAAGCCAGCGCAAGAAATCCTTGCCTCTGGGTGATTTGAATCGCCTGATGACTGTCCCTGTAAAAGGAGAGAAGTTAAGGAAGACACAGTTGGCCCTTTGTTTGATGTTTCAATATGGGGGAATGTCGTTCGTTGATTTCGCCCATTTGAATAGAGGTAATATCAAGAACGGCATATTGGATTACAATCGCCAGAAGACCGGGACCTCTATGCGGTTGGAGGTCTTGGATACGGCGGAGGCTATGTATAAGGAGCTGGCAGGTGAGAGGGGTGGAGGCTCCGGCTATTTATTTCCCTTTTTAAGTGGGACGAAGAACGGCCATGAGGAATATCTCGAGTACAATGCGGCCTTGTCCCGGTTTAATCGGAACTTGAAGACGTTGAAGGAGGTTGCCGGAATAGCCTCGGATGTGACTTCCTACACGATCCGTCATTCTTTTGCCATGGCATTGAAGGAACAAAATGTCCCCATTGAGATGATCAGCGAGTTATTGGGCCATAAATCCATCAAGACAACCCAGATTTATCTAAGAAGTTTCTCCTTGGATAAAATGACGGTGGTAAATAAGTCTTGCTTTGAGAATGTATATAATTATATGCCAGAGGTGGGGTGAGGCTACTTGGGGAGTAGCGTTCATTTCACGGTGCAAATGTAGCAAAAAATAGCAAATAACAAGCAATCATTAGTTTTAGTTTGTGCTCCGGCCTTGATTCTCCTTAAATCTTCGTTCTTATTCCTAGTGTATAGACATGGCAATAGAGACG
>OHNX01000652.1_pt1 | contig 13920 bp, 12 predicted proteins | sample 1569691 | NCBI WGS metagenome assembly OHNX01 (sample SAMEA3879507, study PRJEB24766) | human gut metagenome | biome: human-associated habitat; feature: feces | place: USA | collected 1985/1987
AAAAAGTACACAGCGCGGCAAATAATATTTTCAGCATGGCTTTATAAAATTTAAAACGCATTTAACCATCTCCACCAAACATTTTTACATTGCCTTGTATTATTATAAATTTATTTACGTTTTTTTTCCAGTTAAAAAATTTATTTGCTAAAGGTTTGACAACTGCTGGCCTGATGCTTATAATATAGTAGTAAATCAATATTACATCAGTAATGCGAAGGAAAAGGCATTTAAAGCGGCCTTACAGAAAAAACTGCCTTGGCTGAGAGCAGTTGGGAACGGTAATTGCCAAACCACCTTCAAACTATGCCCCGAAACAGCAGTAGGCGGCATCGTATACCGGCGTTAACGGTTAACTAAGAGGGCTGCCAAGCAGCCAATTAGGGTGGAACCGCGGATAACTCCGTCCCTTACATAAGGGATGGAGTTTTTTATTTTATTCAGGAGGTAAAATTATGGTTAAAGTTACTTTAAAAGACGGCAGCGTAAGGGAATACGAAGATAACGTAACCTTGCTTGAAGTTGCCAAAAGCCTTTCTCAAAAACTTGGCAAGCAGGCTTTGCTTGCTGTTGTAGATGGACAGAACAAAGACCTGTCCGATAAGCTGAGCCATGATGCCAGCGTAGAATTTGTTGTGCCCGAAAGCGAAGAAGGCCTGCACGCTATCCGCCATACTGCGGCGCATGTAATGGCACAGGCTATTCAGCACCTGTTCCCGGATGTAAAATTTGCCATTGGCCCTGCCATTGCCAACGGATTTTATTACGACCTTGACAGCGAGCACGTTTTCACTCCGGAAGATTTGGCCGCTATCGAAAAAGAAATGGCAAAAATCATTAAAGCCAACATTCCTTTGGTAAGGGCAGAAATTCCCCGTGCCGAAGCACTGAAAATGTTTGAGGAGAAAAACGAAAAATATAAGGTAGAACTTATTAACGATTTGCCGGAAGACGCAATCATCAGCACCTATACCCAGGGCGATTTTACCGATTTGTGCGCAGGCCCGCACTGCCCTTCCACCGGCCGTGTTAAAGCCTTTAAGCTGCAAAGCATTGCCGGCGCTTACTGGCGCGGCGATGAGCACAACAAAATGCTCCAGCGTATTTACGGCACTGCTTTCCCCAGCAAAGAAGAACTTGACGCTTACCTGCACATGCTGGAAGAAGCCGCCAAGCGCGACCACCGCAAACTCGGCAAAGAACTCGATCTGTTCAGCATTCAGGATGAAGGCCCGGGCTTCCCGTTCTTCCATCCCAACGGCATGATTATTAAAAACACTCTTATTGATTACTGGCGCGAAGTACACCGCCGCTACGGTTACTACGAAATTCAGACTCCGATGATTCTTTCCCGCACTTTGTGGGAACGCAGCGGACACTGGGACCATTACCGCAACAATATGTACTTCACCAAAATTGATGAAGCCGATTACGCCGTAAAACCGATGAACTGCCCAGGTGGCATGCTGTTTTACCGCACTCATCCGCACAGCTACCGCGAACTGCCGCTGCGCGTGGGCGAGCTTGGCCTTGTACACCGCCACGAACTTAGCGGCGCACTGCACGGCCTGTTCCGTGTACGCTGCTTCACGCAGGATGATGCCCATATCTTTATGATGCCGGAACAGATTAAAGACGTTATTCAGGAAACCATCCGCCTGTTTGACGAAGTATATGCAACCTTCGGCTTGAAATACCATGCAGAACTTTCTACCCGCCCGGATGACAGCATGGGTGATGACGAAACATGGGAAAAAGCAACCAACGGCCTTAAAGCCGCTATGGAAGACTTTGGCCTGCCGTACACTGTTAACGAAGGTGACGGCGCATTCTACGGCCCGAAAATTGACTTCCACCTTACCGACTCCATCGGACGTACCTGGCAGTGCGGCACCATTCAGCTTGATATGCTGCTGCCGGAAAAATTCGATTTAACCTACACCGGCGAAGACGGCTTAAAACACCGCCCGGTAATGATTCACCGCGTTGCCTATGGTTCTATTGAACGCTTTATCGGCATTTTAATTGAACACTATGCCGGCGCGTTCCCCGCTTGGCTTGCTCCGTGCCAGGTCCGCATTCTGCCGATTACCGACAAACAGCACGACTACGCACAAAAACTGTACGATAAAATGTTTAAACTTGGTTTGCGCGTACACGTGGATGACCGCAACGAAAAAATCGGTTACAAAATCCGTGAAGCACAAATGCAGAAAACTCCGTACATGCTTGTAATTGGCGAAAAAGAAGTTGAAAACGGCACCGTTGCAGTACGCCGCCGCGGCGAAGGCGACATTGGCGCTATGAATCAGGATGAATTTATCGCCATGCTGCAAAAAGAAATTGCAGAGAAAAAATAATAAGGCATAAAATAAAAATCGCTGTACTTTTTGGTACAGCGATTTTTTTATATAAGCAGCAAATCAGCGCTTAAAATAAAACCTAAGTTACGCAATATTGCTGCGTAAGTTTTTTAAGGCCTGCTTATGGTGTTTGGTAACCATAGCAGGCGAGCAGTTTAACAGCTCGGCAGCTTCCCTGCCGCTGTAATCATTTATGTAAAGAGCTTCAATAGTCTGCCGCTGTTTATCGGTCAGCTTCTTCAGCGCTAAATTCAATAAAATACTTAATTCCTCACGTTCAATAACATCGTCGCTGAACTCGGCGCCTTCTGCCTCACTATCGGGCAGGGGCGCTTTTTTATTTTCATCTGCCCAAACTTTCTTCACTTCATCATACAGCGCAAAGTGAATACGGCACCTTACATATCCTGCAAAATGTTCATAATCAGCTCCGTTGTATGTTAATACAAGCTCAATAAATTTTAACCTTGCAATGCTTAACCCCTCATCAAAGCCAAGGGCAGTGTAAAACATATCACGGCGCATTTCACTGCGAAATAATGGTTCAAAAGATATGCAAAGCTGTTCCAACGCCTGCTTGTCACCATTTTGGGCAGCAGTAATTAAATTTTTGGTTTCATTTGCCAAAGTAGTAAAAGTTTTGCGCTGTACGGTTTTGGGTATAATATCCATCTCCGGCACGGCAGATTTTGGCTTTGGCGTTTTAGGCACCGCATCAGTAAATAAAAAGTTTTTTCTGTTTAAATAATTCGTCAAAAAATAAACCCCCTGTAAAAATAATAAGCCGTTTAGCGGTGCGCACCCAAAAAGCGGCGTAAGCAAGATTATAACCGAAGGCTTGGCAGTTTGTAAAGAGTTTGTTGAAAAAATTTGTAAAAAATAAAAAAGAGCGGATTAACATAAACCTGGTTACCAGTTGGCAAGATACGTAAAAGAAAGACACAAAGTTAAAGTGAGGTCTTGCCGGGGGGGAAGAACGTGGTATAATTTTTGTATAAAGGTGGAAGAGTCTGCCTTGTAACTTAAAGCCTGCAAACCGCCCGCGGAATGAAACGCCGCGGTAACATTCCCGGACGGCTTACAGAGAAAAGGTATTTAAAGGCGCACGCTTTTAAATAAAACAAACGGGAAAGGTGATAAGGATGGCAAAAAGCAAAAAATCTAAAATTTTAGCAATGGCATTATGTGCCGGTGTAATGGCAGGTATTTATGCAAGTCCGGTAATGGCGGCTCAAAATGGTCTTAAAATTAGTGGCAGTAATATTGAGGCTGAAAATAGTGTTGTTATCAATGGTGTGACAATGACAGATGGTCGTTTAGGTGTAGAAAATGGTATATTCGCCAAAACATTAAATATTAATGGCTATGCATTTACTGTTGATAGACTTGGCAATGTAAAAGCAAATGATTTGACTGCCGATACTTTAAGTGTTGCTGGTGATAAATTTGCAGTTGACGCTGAAGGTAATGTTGTTGCAACCAATTTATCTACTGGTGATTATGATTTGAATACTATAGGTCATAATACTGAAGGTATTACAAATACTTCTAACAGTAAAAACGCAGAAACGACCATTCAAGGCACTTTAAAAGTTAAAGATAATGGCTCTTTCCAAAATGCTGATGGCAGTTTTAGAGTAAATGCAAATGGTGAAATTCAAGCTGCTGGCGGAAAATTCTATGTTGATAAATATGGTAATGTTAAAAACGTGGGCACCGTTGACGGCGTTGATGTAAGTGAACTGGAAGGCAAATTCAATACTACTAATGAAAATGTTGGTGGCATTGAACGTAGTGATATAACTGATGGCGTTGGAACAACTACTATCGAAGGTGATTTTGCAGTAAATGGCAAAGATAATACTTTCGGTTCTAAAAATGGTAGCTTTACTGTTAATGCAGAAGATGGAACATTTACAGCAGCAAACGGCGCCTTTAAAGTAAGAGAAGGTGTTGGCGAAACGGTAATTGCCGGCAGCATTATTTCTTCTAAAGATCAGTTTGGAAATCAAGGAACTTTTAATGGTTCTAATTTGAATTTACAGAGTGCAGATCATACAAGAAATACAAGTATTGATGCAGGTACAGCATATTTTGTAAAAGATGGTTCTGGTACAAGCATTGATGGCGGTGATATTACTGCTGAAACATTGAACGGTAAAGTTATAGATGACCTTGTAGAAGGCTCTGACATTGCTGATGATCTTGCTAATATTGGCGGTATAGAACGTTCTGAAGGTGCTGGGGATCCTGGAACAGGAACTACCACTATTGAAAATAACTTAAAAGTAAGCGGCGACAAAATCAATATGTTTGGTGATACCGGCCTTACTTTTGACGAAGGAACTATGAATGGTGTTAATGTCATAAGTGTTTCCGGCAATATTGGTTTTAACGGCAGCAATGTTCATTTCAGCTATGGCAGCGATGGTAAAACAACTACTTTGGGTGGTTTGGCTTTAACTGTAGACCAAATTGCAACTGATGTAAGTGCAATTAAAGAAAAAACCGACCATATTACTGTTGACGATAAAGGTAATGTAACCATTTCTGCTGATGATGGTTCCAGCTTAACTGTTGGTAAGGATGGTACTTCTACCGGTCAAGGCGGACAGGTTACTACTGATGGTAACCATACGGTAAATGGTGACCTCGATGTTGACGGCAGTGGACAAATTGATAAAGATTTGACTGTTGGCGGCGACCTTGAAGTAGGCGGAAAAATTGATGCTTCTGAAGTAAATGTTGGTAATACACATATTACTAAAGATAACGGTATTGAAACTGATAAAATCACAGTTAGTGGACAAGGCGGCAGTGCTATTATTAATGGTGGATATGTTGGTGGCAGCAATGATGTATTTATTGATGCTAACGGCAATAATATTTTTGACGAAGGTGAAACAAGTCTTTCTGGTGTAAACGGAAAAGTTGATAAAGTAGCTAGCGATTTGGGCGATGTAAGCATACTTGATCCTGAAATTGCAGGCGATTCTAACAATGACGGACAAAACGATGTTGTTGGTGCTGTAAACAACGAAGCGGAAATTCGCCGCAGCGAAATTGAACGTGTTGACGGACGCATTAACAACCTCGAAAATCGCGTAGGCGAACTGGAAGACCGCATTGATAAAGTAGGTGCAATGGCAGCAGCAATTGCAAACCTGCGTACCATGGGTTATGACCCTGCCGCTCCGACAGAAGTAGCAGTAGGCATTGGCCAGTATCGTGATGAAACCGGCGCAGCTTTGGGCCTCTTCCATTACCCGAACCGTGACTTCATGCTGAGCCTGTCCGTATCTACCAGCGGCGACGAAGTAATGGGCGGCATTGGTGCAACCTGGAAATTTGGCCGCAAATCTCCTGAAAAAGTAGCTGAAATTAAAAAAGCACAGGCAGAAGCAGATGCAAGAAGAGCAGAAGAAGCAAAACTTGCAAAAGCAGAAGAAATGAAACAAGCTGCCAAAGAAGCAAAAATTAAAGCACAGCAGGAACGCCACGCCAAACTTGCAGCAGAACGCGCAGCACAGGCAGAAGCAGCAAAATAAGAACAGCTTAACAAAGTAACTGTTTAAAACAGCATAAACAGCAAACGGGTTCTAAAGTTAATAAAGGCGGGTACAAACCCGCCTTTATTACTATAACTAACTGCATATTAAACTATATATAGCCAAACTTTTATTTATAGCAAACTAAGAAAGAAGGAAGAACCATGAAAAAACTCATCTTAACCCTAACCGCAATTTTTACCCTTGCCATAGCAGCCATAGGCTTTGCGGCAGATGGCGGCGACCTTAACAAAGAACAGCGCGCAGCAGAAAACTTTGTAGCAGCCTTTACTCTGGAAGCACCTGCCTACAACCAGTTTGCGAGCGGCTTTGACGACACATTAAAAGCTGACGTTAGATAACGATACTTTTGAAAACACTGGAAAATCAAGGTTTTTCGAGCGACGGACAAGCAGGGTATTGTACTAAAAACTGAATACGACGCAGAAGCGGCGTTTCTTACTCTCTACATGGGAGAACAGGAACGCCGCTTTTTTATGCCCTTTGTTACGCAGTAGGGGCAGAAAAAGCCTTGCTACAAGCGATTTTGCGGGCGCGTATCTGGCGCGGCAAGGGATTTATACCTTATCCCCCGAAACCGCGCTTCTACTGCGTAACAAATCCACAGCAAAAGGAGTGATTTACTATGGCAGTTTTCAGAGTGGAACGGAACAAGGGCTACACCGTAATGAGCAACCACCACCTACGCAACAAGGAGCTTTCCTTAAAGGCAAAAGGGCTGTTGTCGCAAATGCTGTCACTCCCCGAAGATTGGGACTACACCTTGAAAGGCTTATCCCTTATCAACCGGGAGAAGATAGACGCTATCCGCGAAGCCATTAAGGAGCTTGAACGCGCCGGGTATATCGTCCGTTCAAGGGAGCGCGACGAGAAAGGACGCTTGCGGGGCGCGGACTATGTGATATTCGAGCAGCCGCAGCCGCCTACGCCGGATTTACCTACATTGGAAAATCCAACATTGGATAATCCAATGCAGGAAAAACCAACATTGGAAAAACCTACGTTGGAAAATCCAACGCAATTAAATAAAGATATACAAAGAACTGACTTACCAAAAAAAGAAAAATCAAATACAGATTTATCAAGTACCCATTCCATTCCTATCCTTTCCCCTAACCCCTCTCCTTGCAGAGAAGCGGCTGCGCCGCCGGAACGGAAAGGAACGGAAGCGGCAGCACAGAGCGCAGTTGATATATACCGGGAAATCATCAAGGACAATATCGACTACCACATTCTCAAACAGGACATGAAGTTTGACAGTGACAGGCTGGACGAGATTGTAGACCTCATGCTTGAAACCGTATGCACCGCCAGAAAGCGGGTACGGATTGCGGGGGACGACTACCCGGCAGAGCTTGTGAAATCTAAGTTTATGAAACTGGACGGCGAGCATATCCGCTTTGTGCTTGACTGTATGCGGGAGAACACAACGAAAATCCGCAACATCAAGCAATATCTGAAAGCAGCCCTTTTCAACGCCCCGTCCACTATCGGCAATTATTACACTTCCCTTGTCGCCCATGACATGGCAAGCGGCGCACTGTCACCGAAGAAGCCGCAGTACGGCGACCCGGACTATTATTCATTCAAACCGGGCGAAAGCCTGTAAAACAACAAAAGGAGGATTTTATTATGGCACAGAAAATGACAGGAGCATTGGTATTTGACGAGCGCACCGACCGTTACGACATCCGCTTTGACTTAAACAGCTACTACGGGGGCTTGCATTGCGGCGAGTGCTTTGACGTATTCGTGCGGGGCAAGTGGAAGCCGACCCGGATTGAGTACGGCGACAACTGGTATCTTGTGGGTATCAGAGCCGAGGACTTGAACGGGCTGCGGGTGCGTATCTGACCGCCGCCCCATAAAGAAACGCGAAAGGAGGACGCGACAAATTGCAGGACGAAGTAAACGAAAAGACCATAGCCCTTTACATCAAGACCGGGAAGCTGACCGCGCAGACGCTCCAAAAGGCAATGAAAGCCATACTGTCAAAGGGCAAAAAGCAGCTTGCAAAACCGCCACAGGGCAAGCAGAGCTTAAAGCAGCTTATGAAGCAGAACGCGGGCGTTTCCAACATTGAGATTACCGAGGGCAATATCAAAGCCTTTGAGAGTACGGCGAAAAAGTACGGTATCGACTTTGCGCTGAAAAAGGACGCGACGGAAAGCCCGCCCCGCTATCTGGTTTTCTTCAAGGGGCGGGACGCGGACGTACTGACCGCAGCCTTTAAGGAATTTTCCGCAAAAAAGCTGACACAGGAGAAAAAGCCCTCAATCCGAAAGCTGCTCTCTACCCTCAAAGAAGCTGCACAGGGCAGAAACGCGGAACGGGCAAAGGTCAAGAACAAGGACAGGGAGGTATCGCTATGAAGCCGGAAATCAAGAAGCTGCTTATCCTAAATCTCCCGTATCTGCTCTTTGTCTGGCTCTTTGATAAAGTGGGCGCGGCTGTCCGGCTCTCCCCCGGCGCGGACGCAAGCGCAAAGCTGCTACATCTTGGGGACGGTTTTACCGCCGCCTTTTCCAGTATCGCGCCGAGCTTCCACCCGGCAGACTTAGCTTTAGGCATTGCGGGGGCGGTCATTGTCCGGCTGATTATCTACACCAAAGGCAAGAACGCGAAGAAATACCGCCGCGGGACAGAATACGGTTCGGCGCGTTGGGGCGGGGCTGACGACATAAAGCCGTACACAGACCCGGTATTTGAGAACAATATCCCCTTAACGCAGACGGAACGGCTCACCATGAACAGCCGCCCGAAGCAGCCGAAATACGCAAGAAACAAAAATATTCTTGTAATCGGCGGTTCCGGCAGCGGCAAGACCCGGTTCTTTGTGAAACCGTCGCTCATGCAATGTACGTCAAAGGATTTTCCAACGTCGTATATCGTCACTGACCCGAAAGGAACACTGATTTTGGAAACCGGGAAAATGTTGCAGCGGTACAAATACCGTATCAAAGTGCTAAATACGATTAACTTCAAAAAATCCATGAAATACAATCCCTTTGCCTATCTGCGGAGCGAAAAGGACATTTTGAAATTAGTCAATACCATTATCGCCAACACCAAAGGCGACGGGGAAAAATCCGGCGAGGATTTCTGGGTGAAAGCGGAAAAGCTCTACTACACCGCACTAATCGGCTATATCTGGTATGAAGCCCCAGAGGACGAGAAGAACTTCACGACGCTGCTTGAAATGATAAATGCGTCGGAAGCCCGCGAGGACGACGAGGATTTCCAGAACCCGGTTGACCTCATGTTTGAACGTCTGGAAGAAAAAGACCCGGAACATTTTGCAGTCAAGCAGTACAAAAAATACAAACTTGCGGCGGGCAAGACCGCAAAAAGCATACTTATCTCATGCGGCGCGAGGTTAGCCCCATTCGACATTAAGGAGCTGCGGGAGCTTATGGAAACCGACGAAATGGAGCTTGACACCATAGGTGACAGAAAGACCGCCCTTTTCGTGATTATCAGCGACACCGACGACACCTTTAACTTTGTCGTGAGTATTCTCTACACACAGCTATTCAACCTCTTGTGCGACAAAGCAGATGATGAATACGGCGGGCGGCTTCCCGTCCATGTACGGTGCTTACTTGATGAATTTGCGAATATCGGGCAAATCCCCAAATTTGAGAAACTAATCGCAACCATACGGAGCCGGGAAATCTCCGCGTCAATCATCTTGCAGAGCCAGTCACAGCTAAAGGCAATCTACAAGGACAACGCCGATACCATAGTCGGCAACTGCGACACCACGCTTTTCTTGGGCGGCAAGGAAAAAACCACGCTCAAAGAAATATCGGAGATTTTAGGCAAGGAAACGATAGACAGCTTCAACACTTCCGAAACAAGGGGGCGGGAGCTTTCGCATGGGCTGAACTATCAGAAATTGGGAAAGCAGCTTATGACGGAAGATGAAATCGCAGTCATGGACGGAGGGAAATGTATCTTGCAGCTACGCGGGGTGCGCCCGTTCTTTTCGGACAAATTCGACATAACGAAGCACCCGAAATACAAGTACCTGTCCGACGCAGACCCGAAGAACGCCTTTGACATGGAAAAGCACCTTAAACGCCGCCCCGCCATTGTCAAGCCCGACGAGGTTTTTGACTATTACGAGATTGACGCAGCAGACTTACAGGAGGACGCAGACCATGAGGAAACGTAGCGCAGAGGAAAAACAAAAGCAGCTTGAACGGTTTTTAATGAATGTTGCGGAAGCCGCCGACGCTGCATTATGGGAGTATTGGCGGGAAAAGGAAGCGGAACACCGCCGTTTTGCAACGGAGTATGTCACGCGCCGGGGGCTTATCCCGCAACAGTGACAGCATGGCAGACCGCCGGGGGACAGGGGAAGCTACACTTCCCCTACGCTGCCTTGCGGCAGCTACCCCTTTGTGAACTTGCGGGAAGCGAACACCTTGCTACGCAAGCTATTCACTTCCCGCAAGTCTGAAAAAAACGTCCGGCAGCACAGCGGAACACAGAAAGGAGCGATTGAAGCAATCACATCTATCCATACCGGCTACATGATACGCGCCCCCACTTTCCGGCGCAGTACACAGCGGCAGGAGCCGCACCCCTTACAACTGAATACCGCCGCGCCGCAGAACTTACGCAGCGCGGGGACAGCCGCCTTTACCAGAGGGCGGTTTTTTTGTGCGGCGGCGACCATACGCTGACCGCCTTTTGTCCGCTTGCCGGACAGCCGCAGACGCGGCAGAAAGGATATATTTATGGCATTTTTCAATAGCGCAGTAGACGTTTTGCAGACCCTTGTTGTAGCACTTGGAGCCGGGCTTGGTATCTGGGGCGTTATCAATCTCATGGAGGGCTACGGCAACGACAATCCGGGCGCGAAGAGCCAGGGCATGAAGCAGCTTATGGCGGGCGGCGGCGTTGCCCTTATCGGCATGACCCTTGTACCGCTGCTTTCCGGCTTGTTCGGTTAAGAAGCGCGGGTAAAGGCTTATGCAGAGCATACTTGACGCGATTAACGAATGGATAAAGGAAATCCTCATAGGAGCCATAAACGGTAATCTGTCAACTATGTTCGGGGACGTAAACGAAAAAGTCGGCACTATCGCCGCAGAGGTAGGGCAGACCCCGCAAGGGTGGAACGCAAATATATTCTCCATGATACAGACCCTTAGTGAAAATGTAATCGTACCCATTGCGGGGCTTGTCATTACCTACGTCCTATGCTATGAGCTTATCAGCATGGTAACGGAAAAGAACAATATGCACGACGTTGACACTTCCATGTTCTTCAAGTGGGTGTTCAAGGCGTTTGTGGCAGTCTACCTTGTGACGCACACCTTTGACATTACTATGGCGGTGTTCGATATGGCGCAGCACGTTGTTTCCGGCGCGGCGGGGGTAATCGGCGGCAGCACAGAGATTGATGTTGCCGCCGCCCTTGCTTCCATGCAGGACGGGCTTGACGCTATGGAAATCCCCGAACTGCTCTTACTTGTCATGGAAACAAGCCTTGTGAGCTTGTGCATGAAAATCATGTCCGTACTGATAACCGTTATCCTCTACGGGCGCATGATAGAGATTTACCTTTACTGTTCGGTATCGCCTATCCCGTTTGCAACAATGACGAACCGGGAATGGGGGCAGATAGGAAACAACTACCTCAAATCCCTGTTCGCTATCGGTTTTCAAGGCTTCCTCATTATGATATGCGTCGGCATTTACGCGGTTCTGGTAAACAACATGATAATAGCGGACAATCTGCACAGCGCGATATTCTCCCTTGCAGCCTATACCGTTATCCTCTGTTTCTCCCTGTTCAAATCCGGCGCACTGGCGAAGTCGATATTCTCCGCGCATTAGCGGCGTGTCAAGGGCAGGGTGGAGATTTTCAGAGCGAAGCGGCGAAAATACGACCCGACCTTGACGCGGATAACCCCCATATAATACGGGCGGGCAAAGGGCATAGATTGACCTTTGCCTTGATTACCCTTATGGGAAGTTACAGCAACACCAAACCCAGAGAAAGGAGGTTTTCACTTGGCGTATGTACCCGTACCCAAAGACTTATCCAAAGTCAAGACAAAAGTAGCGTTCAACCTTACCAAACGGCAGATTGTATGTTTTGCGGCGGCTCTCCTGTTCGGCTTGCCGCTTTTCTTTCTGCTCAAAGACAGCACAGGCACAAGCCTTGCGTCTATGGCTATGATTGCCGTCATGCTGCCCTGTTTCCTCTTTGCCATGTATGAGAAGCATGGACAGCCCCTTGAAGTGGTGGTGAAGAACATCATTCAGACGAAATTCATAGCCCCCAAAGAACGACCATACAGGACAGACAACTTTTATTCCGTCTTAGAACGGCAGAGAAAACTTGAAAAGGAGGTATCAGCGATTGCAAAAGGAAACACGAAGAAACAGCGCGGCGGGAAGCGCAAAGCCTAACCCGTCCCGCAAGCTCACCCGCGCCGAGAAAAAGCAGATTGCGGAAATCATCAGACAGGCAAAGGGCGACGGGAAAGCGCACACCGCGCAGCAGACAATCCCTTATATCCAGATGTACCCGGACGGTATCTGCAAGGTTACGGGACGGAAATACTCAAAGACCGTCGCCTTTGAAGATATTAACTATCAGCTTGCACAGGCAGACGACAAGACCGCCATTTTTGAGAACTGGTGCGACTTCCTCAACTACTTTGACGCTTCCGTTTCGGTGCAGCTCTCTTTCATCAATCAGGGGACGCAGCGCGGCGAAGCGGAAAAGGCGGTCAATATCCCGGCACAGGAGGACGCTTTCAATTCTATCCGCACAGAATACCGGGATATGCTGAAAAACCAGCTTGCAAAGGGCAACAACGGGCTTGTCAAAGCAAAATATATCACCTTTGCCATTGAAGCCGACAGTCTGGGCGCGGCGAAATCCCGCCTTGCCCGTATCGAAACGGACGTACTCAACAACTTTAAGCTCTTGGGCGTGTCTGCCCGCCCCATGACAGGCTATGAACGCCTTAAAATGCTGCATGGCATTTTCCACCCGGAGGGCGGGCAGTTTGCCTTTGATTTTTCATGGCTTGCCCCGTCCGGGCTTTCCACAAAGGACTTTATCGCCCCGTCCTCTTTCCGTTTTGGCGAGGGGCGTTATTTCCGCATGGGGCGCAAAATCGGCGCGGTTTCATTCCTTGAAATCCTTGCGCCGGAATTAAACGACCGTATCTTATCTGACATTCTGGACTTGGAAACGGGCGTTATCGTCAATCTGCATATCCACAGTATCGACCAGACCGAAGCCATAAAGACAATCAAGCGGAAAATCACCGACCTTGACAAAATGAAAATCGAAGAACAGAAAAAAGCGGTACGCAGCGGCTACGACATGGATATAATCCCGTCCGACCTTGCCACTTTCGGCAGCGAAGCGAAGAACCTCTTACAGGACTTGCAGAGCCGGAATGAAAGAATGTTCCTCTTGACGTTCCTTGTGGTGAACATGGCGGACACGAAGCGGAAACTGGAAAATGACGTATTCGCGGCGGCGGGCATTGCACAGAAGAACAACTGCGCCTTAACCCGCCTTGACTACCAACAGGAAGCGGGGCTTATGTCCTCTGTACCGCTTGGGGAGAACCTTATCCCCATTCAAAGAGGGCTTACCACGTCAAGCACCGCTATCTTTATCCCCTTTATCACGCAGGAGCTTTTTCAGACGGGCGCGGCTTTGTATTACGGCTTAAACGCCCTGTCTAACAACATGATACTCTGCGACCGCAAGCAGCTAAAGAACCCCAACGGCTTAATCTTGGGTACGCCGGGAAGCGGGAAATCCTTTGCCGCCAAACGGGAAATGACAAACGCTTTCCTCATTACCGACGACGACATAATTATCTGCGACCCGGAAGCAGAGTATTTTTCCCTTGTGCAGCGGCTTGACGGGCAAGTGATACGGTTATCGCCTACGGGCAAGGGCATTGACGGGAAGCCCCAGTATGTGAACCCTATGGATATTA
>OHNX01000690.1_pt1 | contig 13388 bp, 13 predicted proteins | sample 1569691 | NCBI WGS metagenome assembly OHNX01 (sample SAMEA3879507, study PRJEB24766) | human gut metagenome | biome: human-associated habitat; feature: feces | place: USA | collected 1985/1987
GTACAGAAATAATAATTAATCTCAGTATTGATATTATTTCTTGTCTACCCTATTATGTTGACAGATAGTCTAATTTTGATAAAATGAAAACTCAAGGGGGCAAACATGATAGAAGAACTTATTGAAGAAGGCCAGTATCAAGTCGCATTAAGTCGTTTGACAGATATGGATGACGAGATGACTAGATATTATCGTCTTGTATGCTTGAATGCATTAGAAGATTATCAAAGATGTATGCAGGAAGGGGCCGTTGCTAAAATGCGGGCCAATAACACTTATTATGAAGTGACTGCTTTATATTTAAATGCTTTAAAAGAACTTGAAGAATATGAACAGGCAATTAATATTCTTATTGAAGAATTATCCATGCCTTATATCCCTCAGCAGTATGAAAACTTATTCAATGCAGTTTATGATGAAATTATTCTTATGAAGCAGGAAAAGAATTACCAGCTAGAAAACAAGAGTACCATTATGTCTGCACAGGAAATTGGTCGTCTACTTGATAGAGATGAAGTGAATGATGATTTGATTTATATGGCACTTGATCAATTACAGCAGTTAAACATCCGTATGATCATGCCTGAAGTAGCAAGATTTTTAGAAAATCCTCATAAGTCATCTTTTGCGAAGACACTTATTATGGAAATCTTGATTGATCAACAGGTGGATGAAGAATTCACTGTAGTGAAAGGTGATGAAACATATTACTTTAATGGCTCTTACAGTCCTTTGGTAGTAGAAAGAGAATGTTATACATTGATTGGTAAATCTCTTTCAAGAGTATTAGAAGATGATAATCCTACGCTTCTCTCACAATGTCTCGATTATCTGGAATATTATCTTTATACTATTTATCCTAAGGATATTATGCCAGAAGACTGTGATCTAGTAGCAGCAACACTACATTATTACGTTGCAACATTACAGAATATGCCAGTCGATCCATCTGATATAGAAATTGACTACAATTGCGATTTATCAGACGTAGAAAAAGAAATATTAGCACTCAAACAATTAGAGTGTTAAATTGTTGCATTGCATGAATCTTTCATGTATAATAGCAATTGCAAATAGTAAAGGAGATTAAGAAATGAATACAGAAGTTAAAAAACTTGAGAAATCAATGGTTGAAATCAAAGCCGTTTTCGATACAGAAGAATGGGCAGCAGCTCAGGAAAAGGCTTTAAATAAGTTAGCTGGTTCAGTTAAGTTAGATGGTTTCAGAAAGGGACATGCTCCAAAGAATTTAATCAAAGCTAAGATTGGTACTAAGGCATTAAGAGAACAGGCTGTTGAAGAAATCTTAAGCGAAAACTATGCTAAGATCTTCGTTGACAACAATGTAACTCCAGTTGCTCAGCCAACTGCAAACATTGTTAAATCTACTGAAACTGAATTAGAAGTAACTTTCACTTGTCCAGTTAAACCTGAATTCGAATTAGGTGAATACAAAGGATTAGAAGTTAAGAAGGCTCAGGTAAGAGTAACTAAGAAAGATGTTGAAGAAAGATTAAATGACTACCAGAAGCAGTTCGCTGAATTAGTAGTTAAAGAAGAAGGAACAGTTGAAGAAGGCGATACAGCTGTTATCGATTATGAAGGTTTCAAAGATGGTGTTGCTTTTGAAGGCGGAAAAGCAGAAAACTATTCACTTGAAATCGGTTCTCACTCATTCATCCCTGGATTTGAAGAAGGTCTAGTTGGTATGGCTGCTGGTGAAGAAAAAGAAATCAACTTAACTTTCCCTAAAGAATATCATGCAGCTGATTTAGCAGGTGCTGAAGTACTATTCAAAGTTAAGGTTCATGAAATCAAAGCAAAGGTTTTACCTGAAATTGATGATGAATTAGCTAAGGATGTTAATATCGAAGGTGTTGAAACATTAGAACAGTTACAGGAAAAGATCAAAGATCAGATCAGAACTATGAAGAAGGCTGAAGCTGAAAACAAGTTCAATGAAGAAGTAATCAAAGCTGTTGTTGCAAACAATACAATCGATGTACCAGATGCAATGGTTGATAGCGAAGTTATGAATATTATTAACGAAATCAACCAGAACTTATCTCAGCAGGGATTAAACATTGAATTATACACTCAGATGACTGGTAAGACAATGGATGATATCAAAGCTGACGTAAGAGATCAGGCTGAAGAAAGAGTTAAGTTAAACTTAATCCTTGATGAAATCGTTAAGGCTGAAAACATTGAAGTGACTGATGCAGAAATGGAAGATGAAATGAAAGAAATCGCTACATACTACAACATGCCACTTGAAGAAGTTAAGAAGGTTCTTGGTGGTCAGGAATATGTAGTAAAGGGTGATTTAACTCACAGAAAGGCTCTTCAGTTAATTAAAGATAATGTGAAATAAGACGCCTATGCGTCTTATTTTTTCTAAGAAAGGAGAAATAGGTTATGGAAAATTTAAATGTAACAGTTGATCTTCCTGTTATTTGTACGCGTGGTATGCTTGTATTTCCAGGACATGAATTATCTTTGGATGTAGGACGTACATTTTCCTTAAATGCAATGGATTTAGCTGTAAGTCAGCACGACTCTAACATTGTATTAGTGTCACAGATCCATCCTTTAGAAGAAGAAATCAATTTTGACATGGTATATCACCATGCCACACTTTGTAAGATTACAAAACGTATTAAGAAAGATAATCATGGAACAATCAAACTTACTGTAGTAGGTGAAAAGCGTGTTGAATTAGAATCACTTTATACTGAAGGTGAATGCTATTATGCAAAGGTGCGCTATTTAGAAGATATTCATGGTGATCCTAATGAAGAAACTGCGCTAGTACGTAAGTTGACTGAACAGATGCAGTCAATGAATGGGGCAAGTCAGCTATTACCTAGAGAATTAATTTCAAATATTACTCATGGTTTATCAGCAAGTGAACTTGCTGATACTATTGGTCATTATATTAATTCTGATTTAGTGGAAAGAGAAAAGATTTTAGCTGAACCAGATATTAATAAACGTCTTTTGTTAGTTCTTGCATCTATGCAGAAGGAAAAGGCTATTAATGAAATTGAAAATTCTATCAATAATCGTGTTAAGAAGAGTATTGATGAAAACCAGAAAGAATTCTATTTAAGAGAAAAGCTTAAGGCAATTAAAGAAGAATTAGGTGATACGCCTAATGGTGAGGATGAAGTTGAAAGATTCCGTTCTATGATTAAGGATAATCCTTATCCACAGAATGTAAAAGACAAGCTAACTGAAGAGTTAGCACGTTATGAAATGATGCCTTCTACTTCACCAGAAGCCAATGTCGTACGTACTTATCTTGACTGGATGACTAAGCTTCCTTGGTTTGAAATGACTGAAGATAATCAGGATATTACTAAGGTAGAAAAAATTCTTGATGAAGACCATTTTGGTTTAAAGAAACCTAAAGAAAGAATTGTCGAACAGCTTGCTGTTAAACAGATGACTCAGTCTTTAAAGGCACCTATTATCTGTTTAGTAGGTCCACCAGGTGTTGGTAAGACTTCTATTTCTAAGTCTATTGCGCGTGCTTTAGATCGTAAGTTTGTTAAAATTTCTCTAGGTGGTGTGACTGATGAATCAGAAATCAGAGGTCATCGTAGAACATATTTAGGTTCTATGCCAGGTCGTATTATTCAGGGTATGAAAAAAGCAGGTGTAATGAATCCTGTCTTCTTGTTAGATGAAATTGATAAGATGGCAAGTGATTATAAGGGTGATCCTACAAGTGCTATGCTTGAAGTATTGGACCCTGAACAGAATTCTATGTTCTCAGATAACTATATTGAAGAACCATATGATTTATCACAGGTTTTATTTATCGCAACAGCAAATGATCTAGGTGGTATTCCTGGACCATTACGTGATAGATTAGAAATCATTGAATTATCTTCATATACAGAACAAGAAAAATTAATGATTGCGAAAGATCATTTAATTAAGAAAGAGCTTAAGAATCATGGTTTGACTGATGAACAGTTAACTATTACTGATGATGCTTTAATGTATATTATTAGACACTATACACGTGAAGCAGGTGTACGTCAGTTAGAAAGATTGATTGCTGCTATCTGTAGAAAATCAGTATTAAAGATTCTTAAGAAAACAACTGATCATGTTGCTGTGGAAGTAAACGACTTAGAAGAATTATTAGGTAAAGCACCTTTTGATCATACAAAGAAACAGCCTAAACCTCAGGTAGGTGTAGTCACTGGTCTAGCATGGACACAGTTTGGTGGAGATATTCTTCCAATTGAAGTCAATCACTTCAAAGGCAGTGGTAAATTCATCGTCACTGGTCAGCTTGGTGATGTCATGAAAGAATCTGCTTCAATTGCGTTAGACTATCTTAAGGCAAATGCTGATAAGTATAGCTTAAAGGATATTGATTTTGATAAGCAGGATATTCATATTCATGTACCTGAAGGTGCAGTAAAGAAGGATGGTCCTAGTGCTGGTGTTACTTTAACAACTGCTATCTATTCAGCTTTCACACAAAAGCCTGTACGTGATGATGTCGCAATGACAGGTGAAGTGACATTAACAGGTAATGTATTACCAATTGGTGGCTTAAAAGAAAAGTCAATTTCTGCACATCGTTCTGGTATTCATACAATCATTATTCCTAAGGATAATGCAAAAGATATTGATGATATTCCAGAATCAGTAAGAAACGATTTAACTATCATCACAGCAGATAATATTGATACTGTTTTAGAAAATGCGTTGGTAAAGTAATATGTATACAATAAAAAAAGCCGAATTCATGTTATGTGCAGCCTGGCCTAGTCAGTGGCCAGATGAATCATTACCTGAAGTAGTGATGGCTGGACGCTCAAATGTAGGTAAATCAAGTTTTATCAATACAGTAACTAATGTGCAGGGACTTGCAAAGGTTAGTTCAACTCCTGGTAAAACACGTACTCTTAATTTCTTTAATGTTAATGATGAAGTAAGACTTGTTGATGTACCAGGATATGGCTATGCAAAGGTACCAAAGAAGATGTTGGAACAGTTCTCAGAAATGATTGACAATTACTTACGTAATAGAAAGAATCTAAAAGCGATGATTCTTATTGTGGATTATCGTCATAAACCTAAAGATGATGATGTGACAATGTATGATTACGCCAAGCATTTTGGTATTCCTGTTATTGTTGTCGCAACTAAAGAAGATAAGCTAAAACGTAATGAACTTGTTAAAAATGAGAAGCTGATTAAAGAAACATTGGATTTTGATCCTAATGACCACTTTGTCCGTTTTTCTAGCTTAAAGAAAAAAGGTGTCAGAGAAGTCTGGGATTGTATCTTAGAATTATGCGAAGAGAGATCATAACATCTCTCTTTTTTTCTTTCTTCACAAACGTCTTATTTTAGTATATAATGTGTCGCAAGAAGGGAGTTTTTGGATGATTAAGATTTTATTATGCTGTGCATCAGGGATGAGTACAAGCTTACTTGTAGAAAAAATGAAAAGAGCAGCGACTAAACAGAATGTCGAAGCTGAAATTTGGGCTGTGAATGCTGAAAATACTGATTTAAAGGATGTAGAAGCTGACATTATTTTCCTTGGACCACAGGTTCGTTATGCAAAGGAAGAAATTCAGAAAACTGTTGGTTCTATTCCAGTATATATGATTGGTATGAAGGACTATGGTATGATGAATGGTGATTCAGTTCTTGCCCAGGCTTTAGAATATCTAGGTAAATAAGTTCATTGACTTATAGTAAAGCCTTTGGTAGAATAATAACAAGCGTTGAAGAGGAGGAGTACAGTTATTCTTCTTAAAGAGACCTCTTGGCTGGTGTGAAAGAGGAGAGTGAAGACTGGAAGGTAGCCTTGGAGCATATTTGGTGAATGAAGTAGTCAGATACGTAATACTGCGTTAAAGTAAAGAGACATACAGAGTATGTGAAATAAGGTGGTACCACGATATAAGTCGTCCTTATGCACATGCTCTTTTTTATTTAAGGAGGAAATTATGGAATACAGAACACCGATATTGGTTGCTTTTACTCTATTTATAATCACATTATGTTATTTCTATTATAAGAAAACAAAAGCAATCAAAGACAAACAGATGGAAGAAGCGTTACGATTTGCGGATTTCAAAGATGAAAACAAGCATTTCACATCAGAAAAATTTGATGCATGCAGTGATAAGGATTTAGTCAATTTAATTGTTGCACTTATTGGTGATTTAGAAGATGAAGATGAAAACTTCCTAGATAAATTAAATATGGAAGAAAGAACTGTCTATGGTATCAGTCAGTTAAATGAATGTGTAAGTACTACTAAAACAATTAGATCTTTCTTTGAAACACCTGCTTATTCAGTATATGCGGATGAATTAGAAACTTATTTCAATAATGTGCGTGAACCGCAGATTGCAGAATTAGTAAAGAGTGCAAGAAGATTGAATGAAATCATGGAAAATGGTGAAGAAGATGAAGATATGGGTGATTATTCTTCTTATAATTTCTCAGACTTCACACATGAATATATTACTATGATTGCAGGTACTGATTTTATGCCAAAGTTAACTAAGTATATTAGAGAACATAAAGAATCATTTATTGAGGGGGACGAAACAAATGAAGAAAGAGTTACCGACTAAATATGACCATTTAGCTGTAGAAAAAGGTAAATATCAGCAGTGGTTAGATAAGGAATACTTTAAAGCAGGTGATTTAACAAAGAAGCCTTATAGTATTGTTATTCCACCACCAAATGTAACTGGTAAATTACATTTAGGACATGCATGGGATACTACTATGCAGGATATGATTATCCGTTATAAGAGAATGCAGGGTTATGATGCATTATGGTTACCAGGTATGGACCATGCTGGACTTGCAACTCAGGCTAAGGTAGAAGCTAGACTTAGAGAACAGGGTATTTCTCGTTATGATTTAGGTAGAGAAAAGCTCGTTGATAAAATCTGGGAATGGAAAGAAGAATATGCAGATATCATTCGTGCACAGTGGGCTAAATTAGGTTTATCACTTGATTATTCAAAGGAAAGATTTACTTTTGATGAAGGTTTATCAGATGCTGTTAGGGAAGTCTTTGTTAGATTATATGAAAAGGGATTAATCTACCAGGGTGAAAAGATCATTAACTGGGATCCAGTACAAAGAACTGCATTATCAAATATCGAAGTATATCATGAAGATATTGAAGGTCATATGTACTACTTCAATTATCATATTGTTGGTTCTGATGATATTTTAGTCATTGCCACTACACGTCCAGAAACAATGTTTGCTGACCAGGCAATTTTCGTACATCCTGATGATGAAAGATATAAGAAATATGTTGGTATGAAGGCAATCAACCCTGCTAATGGTGATGAATTACCAATTATGGCTGATAGCTATATTGATCTTGATTTTGGTACTGCTGTTATGAAATGTACACCAGCACATGACCCAAATGACTTCCAGCTAGCAAAGAAGTACAATCTACCAATGCCTAAGTGTATGAATGAAGATGGTACTATGAATGATTTGGCTGGTAAATATAAAGGAATGGATCGTTTTGAATGCCGTGAAGCTTTATTAAAGGATTTTGAAGAAGCAGGTGTTGTAGATCATATTGAAACTATTGTCCATTCAGTAGGTCACTCAGAACGTTCTCATGCAATTGTGGAACCTTATTTATCTAAGCAGTGGTTTGTAAAGATGAAGCCATTAGCTGAAAATGCATTAAAGAATCAGAAAACTGATGATAGAGTAGATTTCGTTCCAGAAAGATTTGAAAAGACATTCTCTAACTGGATGAACAACATTGAAGACTGGTGTATTTCACGTCAGGTATGGTGGGGACATCGTATTCCTGCATGGTATAACAATGAAACAGGTGAATTATATGTAGGCAGAGAAGCACCAAAAGACGTAGAAAACTGGACTCAGGATGAAGATGTTCTTGATACATGGTTCTCAAGTGCTTTATGGCCATTCTCAACTATGGGCTGGCCTAATACAGAAGATCCAATGTTTAAGAGATATTTCCCAACTGATACATTAGTTACTGGTTATGATATTATCTTCTTCTGGGTAAGCCGTATGATGTTCCAGTCAATCGAATTTACTGGTAGAAGACCATTCAAGAATGTTTTAATTCATGGTTTAATCAGAGATGAACAGGGTCGTAAGATGTCTAAATCATTAGGTAATGGTGTTGACCCAATGGATGTTATTGATGAATATGGAGCTGACTCATTAAGATGGTTCTTATTAAATAACTCTTCACCAGGAGCTGATATGCGTTATGTACCAGCTAAATTGAAATCTACTTGGAACTTCATTAACAAGATCTGGAACAGTGCACGTTATGTATTAATGAACATTGATGAAGATCAAAAGTTAGAAGAATTAGATTATGCAACACTTAACTTAGCTGATAAGTGGATCTTGAATAGATTAAATGAAGTAATCAGAAGTGTTGATGAAAACATGGATAAGTTTGAATTTATCAATGTGGGAACTGAATTATATCGTTTCATCTGGGATGATTTCTGTTCTTGGTATATCGAATTATCTAAACTTCATTTAACAGGCGATGATGAAGTTGCTAAGAAATCTGCATTAAATACACTTGTTTATGTATTAAATACTATTGTTAGATTATTACATCCAATCATGCCATTCGTTACTGAAGAAATCTATCAGGCTATTCCACATAATGAAGAATCTATCGTTATTTCTAAATGGCCAGAAGTAAATCCAGAATATGATAATGACACAATCAATGATCAGTTTGCTTACTTAATTGATATTATCAAGGGTGTAAGAGAAATCAGACATACTTATGTTATCAAGAATAGTATTGAAGTTGATTATACAATCACTACTAAACAGGATGATCTTGAAGCATTATTAAAGGAAATTGCACCTTATGTCAGCAAACTAGTTAACGCAACTTGTGTAGGATATAATGTTCCAACAAGTAAGAATAATGCGACTGAAGTAATCAAGGGTGGTAATACACTTAATATTGATTTAGGTCAGTATATTGATATGGAAGCTGAAAAGGCAAAGGTTGAAAAAGAAATCAAGAAGCTTGAAGGTGAAATCAAGCGTGGTGAAGGTATGTTATCTAACCCTAATTTCACATCTAAAGCACCAGCTGCTAAAGTAGAAGCAGAAAAAGCTAAATTAGAAGATTATCGTTCTAAATATGCTGCAGCAAAAGAAAAACTTGCTAAGATGAACTAATCAAAAATCCCCATTTTGGGGATTTTTTTTAAGTAATTTCATTTCTTTAGACGTATAGATATAGTAGAGGGGGCAGAAAGGAGTAAAGATGTACGAGCTATCTACGAAAAGACAACAGCAGATTAATGGTGGAAGTGTTATGTATCGTATTATATATGCACTTCTAGGTATTGCTGGCATGAAATTGTTGAGAGCATCTTTGAGTCATCTAAGAGGTGGAAGAGTAATAAGGATGAAATAGTTCATTTGTCTCATTTACAAAATTTTAGAAAGGAGTAAATATGTACGAATTATCCGTTAGTAGCCAGGAACAAATTTGTGGTGGTAGTGCATTGACATATATTATTTATGCATTACTAGGAGTTGCTGGATTAAAACTACTTAGATCTGCTAAGGGTCGTCTCAGATTAGGTCGTCTTATCACATTAGAATGGGGAAAATAAGAAGAGAAGGGTGCGATTCGCACCCTTATTTATAAGGAAGTGAAGGAAAATGGAAACAGTTGATAGAGAAGTAAGAATTGAGATAGATATAGTTGAATGTATATTTACGAATGGATTAAGCATACAAAGAGTGGATGTATTAGAAAACATTGAGAAATTAGAGAAACAATTACTGAGACAAAAGAGACGATTATCAAGAAAGGAACAAAATTCAAATAATAGTAAAGCAGTTTTAGAGAAGATAAAGAAAATAGAGAATAAATTGGATAATGTCTATAATGATTATATGAATAAATGCATTAGTGTAGTGATAAAAAGTAATCCGACTTGTGTCGTGATTGTTGAGAATAATCAAAAGTTTTTACAAAAATATTATGAGTTTGTAATAAGAATGAAAGTAAGATGTAAAATGCATGGAATTGAATTCAAGGTGTTAAATACATATGCTTAAAAGGCAAATATGAGGTGGTATTTATGATTAAGGGACTTGAACAATCTTCTCAACCAAGAGAAAAAGCACTCTTAAATGGTATAGAATCATTGACGGATGAAGAACTACTTGCATTATTATTAAGAACTGGTAACAAGGAGCAGTCAGTTTTAGATTTATCTTCTATAATATTAAGAGAAATACAGGGAATGAGTGGATTTCATTCTATAACTTTTGCAAAGTTATTATCTTTTAAGGGAATCAATAAAGCCAAAGCGATAGGGATTATGGCTGCTTTAGAATTTTCTAAAAGAATTAATATGCATACAGATATGAATGAGATATATGATAACCCAGCTAAAGTTTTCTATCATTTAGAAAACAAGATGTCCCATTTATCGCAGGAACATTTCTTGATTATGATTTTAGATAATCATAATCGTTTGATTGCGGAAAAGACATTATTTGTGGGAAGTGTCAATATGTCCATTGTTTCTGCAAGAGAAATATTTAGAGAAGCACTTGCTTTTAATGGGGTTAGTATCATTTGTGTACATAATCACCCTTCAGGTGATGCACATCCTTCTAGTGAAGATATTAATATGACACAAAAGCTTATAGAACTTGGAAAAATGATGAATGTAGATATAGTGGACCATATCATTATTGGAAGAAATCAATATTATAGTTTTAAAGCAGAGAGGGTCTATTCTTCAATCTGATAACTGTTTTTCCTTATGATTGCATTTTTCAAAAAGAGATATTATAATGTATTCACCGAGGTGATGTCATTGTATAAAAAGAAGAAAAACAAGCATACAAGAAGAATGATCGTAATCACTGTTGTGTTGATTGTGACATCTGTCTATGCTCTTGTATCAGGTATTACTGAACTGCCATTTTCAAGCGTATTTCAGGATACAATCGCAAATGCTGAATATTATGTTATCAAGGCACCAGTGAATTATGTGAAAAATGTATTTACTGAATATCATGATCTTAAGCTTGTTTATCGTGAGAATAAGAAATTGAAGCGTTCACTTGATAACTATGCGAGTGAGCTTGCAATGAATGAAGTATTATCAAATGAATTGTCGGAAATGAAGAAAATTACAAACATTGAATCTTTACCTACTGACTATAAAGTTAAATATACAACTATTATTGAAAGAGATGCTGAATCTTGGAGTAATCAGGTGAAGATTAATATGGGAAGTAATTCTCAGATTCAAAAAGGTATGGCTGTTATTACTTCTAAAGGAATGATTGGGACTGTTACTAAAGTAGGTACTATTTCTTCTACTGTGACATTACTTTGTTCAGAAAATAATAGTGTTCAGCTTCCTGTTATGATTGTAGATGGAGAAAATACATATTACGGTTTGGTCAACAGCTACAATGTAAAGGCGGGCACTTATAAGGTTTCTCTCTTATCTACAGTGGACAAGATTCAAAAAGGTTTAAATGTAACTACAAGTGGTTTAGGAGGAAAAGGAAAGTCTCCTAAAGGAATACTAGTAGGTAAGGTTGTAGGATTTAATGAAGGTACGGATGCATCAGGTAAATATGTTACTGTTAAACCTTCAGTTAATTTTGATTCATTGAACTATGTAGCAGTTGTACAGAGGGTAAACTAATATGAAGAATAATCAGATTTTGAAGAATTTCCTGATTATGTTTGTCTGTTTTTTGATTGATAGTGTCATCAATTTCTTTATTCCTACTAATATCAATCGTTCAGGTCTTACATTTGTTCCATGTATTGGATTACTTATGTTTTCTTTATTAACTATCACAGTTCATGATAAATCCGAAAGATTTTTCTTTAGTGCAGCATGTGGTCTATATTATACTGTTTGTTATTCTAATTCCTTAATGGTCTATATTCTGATCTATTGTGCTATTACATTTGTGAGAACATACATTTATAGAAACGATAACATGACTTGCTTAGAATTCATTGTTTATGCGATTCTTATTGTTACATTTAAGGAATTTGTTGTTTACTGGCTGATGCTTATTTCACGTTTTACTTATATTGGAGTTATTCAATTTATTACAATGAGATATCTTCCAACATTAGTGATGAATGTAGTATTTGCGCCAATCGTGTATCTAGTCTATAAACAATTTGATATTTATATTGAACCAAATGATTTTGATATGAAAGATATTTAAGAGAAGGAGAGATTTTCTTCTCTTTTTTATTGTATTTTATTTAATTTTATGTTACTATGTCATGGTGTTTGAAATACACACACTATGGATTCATAGTTCGAGTGCCTTATTGGTGGGCTATGTTAGAAATAGTGGAGGAAAAAACAAAAAGGAGGAAATTACACATGTCAGTAATTTCAATGAAAAAATTATTAGAAGTTGGTGTTCACTTCGGACATCAGACAAAGAGATGGAATCCAAAAATGGCTCCATACATCTTTACATCAAGAAATGGAATCTATATCATTGACTTAAAGAAGTCTTCAGACAAATTAGATGAAGCTTATCAGGCAATGAAAGAAATCGCTGAAAAGGGCGGTAAGGTTTTATTTGTTGGTACTAAGAAACAGGCTCAGGAAGCTGTTCAGACAGAAGCTGAAAGATCTGGTTCTTATTTCGTAAACTCTAGATGGTTAGGTGGAACTTTAACAAACTTCAAGACTATCCAGAAGAGAATCAAGAGACTTATCGAACTTGAAAAGATGGAAGAAGACGGAAGCTTAGAACAGTACACTAAGAAGGAAGCAGTTCTTCTTATGAAGGAAAAGGCTAAGTTAGAAAGAAACCTTGGCGGTATCAAAGAAATGAAGAGACTTCCGGATGCAATCTTCATCGTAGATCCTAAGAAAGAAAGAATCTGCGTACAGGAAGCTCATACACTGGGAATTCCGCTGATCGGTATCTGTGATACAAACTGTGATCCAGAAGAACTGGATTACGTAATCCCGGGTAACGATGACGCTATCCGTGCTGTAAAACTGATCGTTTCCAAGATGGCAGACGCTGTGATCGAGGCAAATCAGGGAGCAGCAGAAGATGGTTATTACGAAGATGCTGATGTAGAAGCAGCAGAAGCTGAAGAGGCTGTAGAAGAGTAATATCAGTTCTTGATATGAAAAGAAATGCGTTGCTGTTTACAGTATTCTGTGACCAGCAACGAGAATGCTTCAGCCTGATCAACAGGTTGAGGCATTTTGTATATACTTTAGTATGCGGGAAAATCTGCAGGTAGGAGATTTTCTGTATAAAAGTTTTATAGAGACAAGCAACAGATAACTATGAATAATGGAGGA
>OHNX01000704.1_pt1 | contig 13231 bp, 9 predicted proteins | sample 1569691 | NCBI WGS metagenome assembly OHNX01 (sample SAMEA3879507, study PRJEB24766) | human gut metagenome | biome: human-associated habitat; feature: feces | place: USA | collected 1985/1987
GGCATTGCCGGGGCGAATGCCGCCTCGATATACTATTTGGAGAAAAGGATTATTCGTTTATTTCATTGTTGGTCTGAATCTCCATCAGAGGAATGGGCAGGAAGGAGTGGGTAGATGCACTGAATCCGGTTCTGCCGTCAGCCTTCATGGCTTCGTCCAGTTTGCCCCAACGACGGAGGTCGTAGAAGCGTGAGTTTTCCAGTGTGAATTCCACCAGACGTTCATGCTCAATTTGCGCTTTAACAGCAGCTTGGTCACTTCCGGTCATGGCAGGCAGCTTGCCGTGCACGCTACGTACTTCGTTAATCAATGGAATGGCTTTTTCTGGATGACCTTGTTCATTGTAGACTTCAGCCTTCATCAGCAATACATTGGCATAACGCATCAGTGGCATGTTGGTACCTACGTAGTTTTGTGCGTAGTCGCTCCAAGTTGAAGGCATGTATTTACGGTAATTATATCGGGTGGCGGAATTCTCATCATAGATGTCATCGTAATTGTACCCCAGGATGTGCCCGCCTTCGTAGTAATACGGATCATCAAACATCATGGAACCATAGGCACGGGCATCGTACATGTTACCTTCGGCAATGCGTCCTTCTTTCAGAAATTCGTTGTACATCATGTCGCTGACACGGATTTCGTCCCAACCGGACATGCTGCCCGGAGCCACCCAGAAGTGGAGTACGTGCTTGTGGAAAGTACCGTCGGCCGTACTGTTGGTAAACTGAAGTTCCAGAATGGACTCTTTGCAATTTTTGTTGGTTCCGTCGAACATGCTTCCGTAGTCGGACTCCAGTTCGTAGCCGGTCACTTTGTTGAAAGCGGCTTCTGCCAGCCCCAGGTATTCGGCCTTTTTGTCACTTTCTTCATAAGCACGGGTCAAGTAAGCCCATCCCAGGTAAGAGTAGGCTGCTCCTTTGGTTACACGTCCCGCTTCGGAAGAAGGGCGGTCTTGTGGCAGCATGCTGCCTGCTTTGTCCAGTTCAGTACAGATAAAGTCCCATGCTTCCGTTCTGGTAGACAATGCTTTGTGAGTCTGGGATTCTCCGGTCAGATATTCATTGCGGATAATGATTTTCTCCCAGCTCATAATCAGTTTGAAATGATAGTAGGCACGCAGGAACAGAGCTTCGCCCGTAAGATGGTTCTCGTCATCGGCACTCATCTTCTCACCGCTGGTCTGTACTTTGTCAATACCGTATAATACGTTGTTGGCGTAGTTGATGCCATTGTAATTGTTCATCCAGTATTCTTTGATGCTGGAGTTCTCATTGTTGTAGGTGAATCCGTACAATGCAGCCCATTCCGGATAGTTGTTGACGTCCTGGCCTTTTACCATCTCATCGCTACGGAAGGTTTCCACAACAAACTTGACTTCTGCAACCGTGTAAGAGCCGGTGCGGTTATCCAGCTGGCCATATACCGCTGATAGACCTGCCTCTACATCGGCTTTATCTCTCCAGTATTTGTCTGTAGAAAAGTCGGGAGACTCTGTCGTCAGGAAATCATCGCATCCTGCCAGTAAGGCGGCGCATAAGAAAGAGGCTATATATATAATTTTTTTCATTGTCTTCTTGTTTTTAATGGTGATTAGAATGTAACTTGCAGACCTACTACAAATGAGCGGGTGAACGGGTATACAAAGGAGTCTACACCGGTGTCCAGAATGCTTGAAGAGAATTCAGGGTCGATACCGGAATATTTAGTGATGGTAAAGAGATTCTCTCCACTGACATAGAGGCGGCATTTTTCAAGATACATTTTCTTAGCTAAAGCTCTGGACAAGCTGTATCCTAACTGCAACTGGCGAAGGCGGACGAAGTTACCGTTTTCGAGGAAGCGATCGGATTCACGGGTATTTTCATTCGGGTCACCCAGTACAGCTCTTGGCATACTTGTTCCTGCGTTTTGCGGTGTCCATGCATTCATGGTGCTTGTGAAGTAGTTTCTACCGGCGTCCATTCCTTCATAATACAGACGGTTTACGTTGTAGAGTTTGTGCCCCCATGCACTGCCAAACTGGAAGGAAAGGTCAAAGTTCTTATAGGAACCGCTGAATGACAAGTTGGCTTCCACCTTGGGAATACCGGAACCGGAATATACCTTGTCGCCGGAGTCGATGCTTCCATTGCCGTCTACATCCTTGAAGCGGATATCACCGGCTTTGGCACTCGGCTGGAGACGTTCGCCTGCACTGTTTACGTAAGCAGCAGCTTCTGCATCAGTCTGGAATATGCCGTCAGTCTGATACAGCCAGAAGCTGGCTACCGGATAACCTTTCAGTGTTTGGGTTACGAAGTGGCCGTCACCCTTCCAGGCAGAACCATAAAGTACCTGGTTCGGGTCTGCCTTCAACATTTCGTTGTGGATGGTAGAAAGGTTGAAACCGATATTATAGTCGAAACCGTTGATGTTGTCTCCATAGTTCAATTCAAGCTCGAAACCTTTGTTTACCATCTTTCCTACGTTGACAGTAGGATTGTAGATACCTGCAGAAGGCGGCATGACTTTTTCAATCAGTAAGTCTTCCGTTGTGTTGTAATAGTAGTTAAGGCTACCGCTCAACTTATTGTTGAAAAGACCGAAGTCGAAACCGATGTTTTTGGTATCGGTAGTTTCCCAACGCAAATCGTCGTTTACCAGATAGAGGTTGGACATGCCGGCCCAAGGATTACCACCTTGTATGTAGCTCATCCATTGGGTGTTGCTGTTACTCATTGTTGGCGCATAATAGTAGCCCAGTGCACTCTCGCTACCCAGGCGTCCCCAGCTGGCGCGGAACTTCAAGTTGCTGATAGGGGTGTTTTTGGGGAAGAAATCTTCCTCGCTGATTCTCCATCCCACTGCTACGGAAGGGAAGGTACCCCAACGGTTGTTTTTACCGAACTTGGAAGAGCCGTCGGAACGTACAGTCACTTGCAGCAAGTAACGGCTGGCGTATGAATAGTTGAAGCGTCCGAAGAAAGAAGCGCGGTTGTAATCGTAGAAAGTACCTGTGCCGGCAAATGTACCGCCGATACCTGCATCGATTGTGGGAGATGTCGGGTCGAAGAATCCGCCGGGAACCTCGCTGGAACTCAGACTGCCGCCTACTACATCATATTCGGTTTTCTTGCCTTCCACGCTGACAGAACTTTTATCCTGATGGGCGGAAATGATGGAGTTACCTACCATGGCAGTAACGGAGTGCTTGCCGAAGTCTTTCATGAAGGTCAATACATTCTCGAATGTTTGCTTACGATAGTATGAGTTGTACTCGTAGTTATAAGGATAGAGGCTCGGCTCTTGTGCATTGGCTTCGTATTTGGCACGATGATAACGGTCGTTGTAGTAGTAACCGTCGTACGTATAGCTTGTTTTGAATGTAAGCCACGGGGCGAGCTTCATGGTCAGACCGATATTGCCGGTAATGTCGTAGCCCGTATATTTTCTGTCTTTGTAATGGTCGTCTGCCATGACATTACGGTTGGTTGGGAATTCCATCTTGGTACCGTCTACCGACATGTCGGTCAGACCGTATCCGTATGTCTGGTTTTCGTCGTAAACGGGCACCAGTGGCGAAATGGAGTACATTTCTTTCAAGGAATACTGGGGCTGTTTGCTTTGTGTGACCTTGAAGTTCAAGCTCGCATCGAAATCAAAGATATATTTGTGCGCATTCAGTTTCAGGCGGGCATTATCCTGGATGTAAGAGTTACCCTTAAAGATACCCTTCTCGTCGGCATGCCCATAAGAAAGTGAATATTTGGCAACTTCAGAACCTCCGATGAGGTTTACATAATAGTTCTGTGCGATACCGGTACGGAGCATTTCATCCTGCCAGTTTGTATCGGCACCGGTAGGGTTCTGTCCATTCTTGTACGTAAGATAAGCGGGCTTGTTTGTTCCTGCATTCTCGTACATCATGTTGTGCACTTTCAAGTAGCCGTCTGCATTGAGCATGTCGAACTTCTTGGCTACCGAGTTGACCGTCATATACGTATTAAAGGAAACTTTCAGCTCTCCTTCCTTTCCGTTCTTGGTAGAAACGATGACTACACCATTGGCGGCCACAGAACCGTAAATGGCAGCGGCGGCACCATCTTTCAGGATTTCCATGGATTCGATATCCTGCGGATTGATGGTGTTGATGTCACCAGGATACCCGTCGATGATGTAAAGCGGCTCATTGTCACCCATAGTCTTGATACCACGGATTTTTACAGAAATGCTTGCACCTGCATTACCTCCCGATTTCAAAACGCTTACACCGGCAATTTTACCTTGCAGTGCTTCGGTTGCGCTGGTAGTGGCACGCTTCATCAAATCTTCCGCTTTCACCGAAGAAATGGCACCGGTCATATCACTCTTCTTCATCGTACCGTAACCTACGACTACGACTTCATCCAGCATTTCAGAATCATCTTTCAATGCTATTTTGATGTTCTTCTGCCCGTTGAGGGGAATTTCCTGGGTTACATAACCCACATAAGAGATTACCATAGTTGCTTTGGGAGAGACTGTCAACGTAAAGTTGCCGTCAACGTCGGTGATGCAACCATTACTGGTTCCTTTTTCCAGGACACTGGCACCGATAAGAGATTCTCCTTTGGTATCGGTTACGGTACCGGTTAGCTGGATGGTTTGCGCTAATGCACTTAGCGGCGCTAGACATACAAAGAGTAAGGCAAGTAGTAATACTCTTTGCATTGAGAAATACTGTTTAATTTTACCCATGTGTGATAAAGTTTTTTAAGGTTAATACTTTGTTTTTCACAAGGGCAAAGGAAGCGATATAATTAAAAGGTTGGCTATGAACTTTATCTATAAAATATCTACAAAGGGGGTTGAAAGTACTGTTATTTAATCTACAATCCGATTGCTAAATCGTTGAATAATAGTATTATATTCTAATATGATCTATCTACAAGAGAGCTTTTCTCTTTGGCTTCGTTTTTAGAAACTCTGAAGGTATTCAACCAAGTCTTCTTCTGTGGATAAGTTCAAAGATTTGCGTAAACGATACCGGTTCATATTGATTGTTTTGGGAATGGTACCGGTTATCATGGAGATTTCTTTGGTTGACAGATTGACGCGTAATAGAGTTGCTAGGTATTTTTCACCTTGCGTCAGATTAGGATGCTTTAGTGCGAGCCGGTCCAGGAATTCCTTGTTCTTTTCTTCTATATTCAGCAATAAGCTACTGTTTGTCTTATCTCCGCTTTGATATTGGCTGATGAAGGCATTCACTTTCTTCAGGTGGGGAATGAGTGTTTGGTTATCCATTTTATAACCCTCTTTAATCATTCCACGTATCTTGTCGAGTAGCTCATTGCGGCTTCTTAGGAACACGGCAAAGCTGGTAACCTCCTGGCGGCTGTCATCCAAAGCACTCTGCACGTTTTTCAGTTCCATTTCTTGCTGTTGTAGTTTCAGTTCGGATACTTCGCGTTCGGAGAGTTCCAGCTGATAGCGGGTTTCAATCAGTTGCAGGTCTTTTCTGCGTTTATACCATTTATATAAGAAGATACTGACAGCCAAACCGAGAATAAGTATGCTGCCCAAGAGCCATAGATTGCGTTTCAGCAGTTCTATTTCATAGATTTGTTCCTGCATTTCAGTGGCATGCTTCTGGTCTTGATATCTTTTATAGGAGATTTCCAGCTCAATGTTACGCAGCTTGTTACTGCTTTGTAGCTCTTTGCTCAGGTGCTGCATTTTCTCCAGGTATTTATAGGCTTGGGCATAGTCACCTATAGCTGCATATACCATGGACGAATATTCGTAATTGTCGCAAATCAGTTCGCGGGCTCCGATGTTGTGGGCATACTCGTAGGCTTTATGCAAGGCTTCCAAGGCTTTGGAGTATTGCTTGTCATAGTAATACTGTTTCCCCATGTTGTTGTAGTTTTCGCCAAGAGACCATTGGGCATCCAGATTCTTGTTGATGGTGATGGCTTCCTGGATGAAAGAAAGTTTCTCTTCCGTATTTCCCCGGTACAGACAGAGGTTGTTCAGGTTGGTTGCAATCTCTTTCAGGTTTCGTTGGGCACGGTTGATGGCCAGCGCACGCTGGAAGAAACGCTCGGCAACGGTAAATTCACTCATGAAGTGGTGCATTACTCCACGTTCGTTATAGCATCCGGCCACAGAGGTGGAATCGCCGATGGATTTGAAGATGGAGGTTGCTTTGTCGTTCAGTTCAATGGCTTTGTTGTAATCGCCTAGTTTGCTGTATACACGCCCCATCAAGGAGCAGAGTTGTGCCATTTGTTTTTTGTTGGTGGGATGGATATATTTTTGGGTGTCATAAAGATTCTTGATACTTAGGTCGAAGTTCCCCAACAATTGTTCGGCTTGACAGTAGAGAATCATAGCTTGTGCGCGGACCTCACTGGGCTCATCTTCGGGAAACAAGGCAGAAGCCTGAGCTGCATAGTAGGAAGCTTGTTTGGGGTTGTTGTACAGGTATTTCTGTGCTTGGTCAATCAATTTCTGTGCTTGCTGCATGTCTTGAGCTTGCAGTGGGGCAGCTGCTGACAGAAGACATACGAGTAGTAGACATAGGTTTTTCTTCATGGCATCGTCTTGTTTCTGCAAATTTAATTAATTCTTCTTAGAAGTCCGGTTTCCCTCCAAAAAGATTTATCTTTGTGCCTCAAAGATAGCGATATATATGTTATTACCTTATTTGAATAAAGATTTGATAGAGGCAGGATGCGATGAGGCCGGTCGCGGCTGTCTGGCCGGTGCGGTCTATGCCGCTGCTGTTATTCTGCCAACGGACTTTAAGAATGAACTTTTGAACGACTCCAAGCAGCTGACGGAAAAACAACGCTATGCCTTGCGTGAAGTGATTGAGAAAGAGGCTCTGGCATGGGCGGTGGGCGTCGTCTCTCCCGAAGAAATTGACAAAATCAATATTCTCAATGCCTCCTTTCTTGCCATGCATCGTGCTGTTGACCAACTGAATGTCCGTCCGCAACATCTGCTGATAGACGGCAACCGCTTTAAAAAATATCGGGACTTGCCGCATACTACCGTAGTGAAAGGAGACGGGAAGTACCTTTCCATCGCTGCCGCCTCCATTTTGGCAAAGACCTATCGTGATGACTACATGAACCGCCTTCACGAGGAATATCCGTATTATGACTGGAATCGTAACAAGGGGTATCCCACCAAGAAACATCGTGCCGCCATTGCTGAGCGGGGCACTACACCCTATCATCGCTTGACGTTCAATCTCTTGGGGGATGGGCAGTTGTCGCTGAACTTCGGACAATGATGCTGTTTAGAACCACTTAATCCTTCTGAACCATACGAATGTCACTGCTGATAATATTGCTGACAAAAGTATGATGAAAATAAACGCGTGCGGAAAACTCTCCAGGTGGATGTCCACATTCATGCCGTAGAAACTGGCTATCAACGTGGGAATCATCAGTGTAATGCTGAGGCTTGTCATACGTTTCATGATGGCATTCACATTGTTGGAGATGATGGAGGCGAAGGCGTCCATGGTTCCCGTCAGAATATCACTGTAGATGTTCACGGTATTGTATGCCTGCTTCAACTCGATGACCACGTCTTCCAATAATTCCAAATCCAGATAATTGGTGTCCTGAAAGATGTTTTTCAGCCGTCCTATCATCACTTCATTGCCACGGATGGAAGTGTTGAAGTAGACCAGCGTCTTCTGCAGCTTCATCAGTTGCAGGAGGTCTTCGTTGCGGATGCTTTTCTCCAGCTCTTTTTCGGCGGTGGCCACGTCGTTGTTTATCTGTTTCAGATACTTCAGGAACCAGACGGCAGAAGAGTAGATGATTCGCAGAATCAAATCCAGTTTATTGTTGACGACTATGTTCTTCCGGCGTGTGTGCTGGATGAAGTCCGGTATCAGCTCCGTGTGGTGATAGCAGACAGAAACGATGATTCCGTCATTGGTGATAATGCCGATGGGCACGGTGATGAACGGCACGCCGCGTTGGTTGCTCTGCATCGGGATGCGGAGGATGGTCAGCAGCCAGTTGTCTTCTGTTTCCGTACGCGGGCGCTCGTCCACGTCGGCTATGTCTTCCAAGAATGATTCGGGAACTTTCAGCTCTTCGGTAAGGAATTTGAAATCATCGTTGTCCGGGCATTCTACGTTGACCCAGCAGTTGGGTTGCCATTCGGCCTTTTCAGTGAAGCCGTTTTCACTGTAGAGATACTTTCTCATTGTTTGCCTCCTTTCAGGTTGGAACAGAGGCATTGCAGTCAACGTCTCCGTTCGTTTTATTGGTGAATACTATTGCACGTTCGTGGGTTTGAATCGTCCATATTTCTTGTTTTTTATTTTTTAAGCGTGGCAAAAGTACATAAATCATTTGAAACAGTACGCTTTAACAGCTGTTTTTTGTACCTTTGCAGCGCAAAAACAGGTTCCTACTATAAAGAACGTTTGTATCATACAAAAAGATTATACAATTAAATTCGATTAATATTATGAGTAAGAAAGCCCTTTTAATGATTCTTGATGGCTGGGGCATCGGCGATCAAGGCAAAGATGATGTGATTTTCAATACACCTACTCCGTATTGGGACAGTCTGTTGGCAGCTTATCCGCATTCCGAGCTTCAGGCAAGCGGTGAAAACGTTGGTTTGCCCGACGGACAGATGGGTAATTCTGAAGTAGGTCACCTCAATATCGGTGCCGGACGCATCGTTTACCAGGATTTGGTGAAGATTAACCGTGCTTGTGCCGATGGCAGCATCCTGAAGAACAAGGAAATTGTTTCTGCTTTCTCATATGCAAAGGAAAACGGCAAGAATATCCACTTTATGGGACTGACCAGCAACGGTGGCGTGCACAGCTCTTTTGACCATTTGTTCAAACTCTGCGATATTTCCAAGGAATACGGTATCGAGAATACCTTCATCCACTGTTTTATGGACGGTCGTGATACCGACCCGAAGAGCGGTAAATGCTTCATTGAGCAGCTGACTGCCCATTGCGAGAAGTCTGCCGGCAAGATTGCTTCCATCGTGGGACGTTTCTATGCCATGGACCGTGACAAACGTTGGGAACGTGTGAAGGTTGCCTACGATTTGTTGGTAAACGGTGAAGGGAAGGTCGCTACGGATATGGTCCAGGCTATGCAGGAGTCCTACGACGAAGGCGTTACGGATGAATTCATCAAGCCGATTGTGAACGGTGGCTTCGACGGTACCATCAAGGAAGGTGATGTTGTAATCTTCTTCAACTACCGTAACGACCGTGCCAAGGAATTGACCGTTGTCCTCACCCAGCAAGATATGCCCGAACAAGGCATGCAAACCATTCCGGGCCTGCAGTTCTACTGCATGACTCCGTATGACGCCAGCTTCAAGGGTGTACATATCCTTTTTGATAAGGAGAATGTACAGAACACATTGGGCGAATATCTTGCTGCCAATGGCAAGACCCAGCTGCACATTGCCGAAACAGAGAAGTATGCACACGTGACTTTCTTCTTCAACGGTGGCCGCGAGACTCCCTACGATGCTGAAGAGCGCATCCTGGTTCCTTCTCCGAAGGTTGCCACTTACGACTTGAAGCCTGAAATGAGTGCGTACGAGGTGAAGGACAAGTTGGTTGAAGCTATCAGGACCCAGAAGTTCGATTTCATCGTGGTGAACTACGCCAATGGTGATATGGTGGGACATACCGGTATCTACGAAGCTATCGAGAAGGCAGTGAAAGCCATCGACGAATGTGTGAAAGACACCGTTGAGGCTGCCAAGGCAAACGATTATGAAGTAATCATCATCGCCGACCACGGTAATGCCGACCATGCTCTGAATGAGGATGGTACTCCGAATACTGCCCACTCTCTGAACCCCGTTCCTTTCGTTTACGTTACTGCAAACAAGGACGCCAAGGTTGAGAACGGTGTATTGGCTGACGTAGCTCCTTCTATCCTGCATATCTTGGGTATGGAGCAGCCGGCCGAAATGACTGGTAAGGATTTGATTAAGTAAGGCGTCAAAGCCGTAACAATATTTAGACGCGGATTATACGGATTCCACGGATGCTCTTAAAGTTGAGTCTGTGCAATCCGGATAATCCGCGTCTTTTTTCAATAGAACGATTATGATACAGATTGGTGATGTTGTGGTTTCTTTCGATGTTTTGCGCGAGAAGTTCTTGTGTGACTTGGATGCCTGCCAGGGGATTTGCTGCATTGAGGGCGATGCCGGTGCTCCCGTAGAGCTGGACGAGGTGGAGAAACTGGAAGAGGTGCTTCCGCTGATTTGGGACGAGCTTTCTCCCGAAGCCCGTACCGTGATAGAGGAGCAAGGTGTGGTCTATACCGATTGTGAAGGTGACCTGGTGACTTCTATTGTAAACAACAAGGATTGCGTCTTTACCTGCTATGATGATAAAGGCTGTTGCTATTGTGCCATCGAAAAGGCTTACCGTGAGGGTAGGACCAACTTCTACAAACCTATATCCTGCCATCTCTATCCGATAAGGGTGGGGAACTACGGACTCTATAAGGCAGTGAACTATCATCGTTGGGATGTCTGCAAAGCCGCTATACTGTTGGGGCAAAAGGAAAATCTGCCCGTGTACAAGTTTCTGAAAGAGCCGCTTATCCGTAAGTTTGGTGAGGACTGGTATGCAGAGCTGGAATTGGTAGTGGAAGAGATGAAAAAACAAGGAATCCTATAGTTCTTCCGTGCGGAGACGGACCTCTTCTTTGGAGGAGAAGAGGGATAAAGGAAAAGCCCCGGTCAGCAGGATTATCCTGCCCGTCCGGGGCTTCCTCGTTGTAAGATGTGAGGTTGGTTATTTATTAAGCGTCAATATTTGCATACGTTGCATTCTTTTCGATGAAATCGCGGCGCGGGCCCACGTCTTCACCCATCAGCATGGAGAAGATATAGTCGGCTTCGGCTGCATTTTCAAGATGCACCTGCTTCAGCATGCGGTTTTCCGGATTCATGGTGGTTTCCCACAACTGTTCCGGGTTCATTTCACCCAAACCTTTGTAGCGTTGGGTGTGTACTGCGTTTTCCGAACCGCCGCCGTAAGTGTCGATGAACTTCTGGCGCTGCTGGTCTGTCCAGCAATACTCTTTCGCCTTGCCTTTGGTGCAAAGGTAAAGGGGAGGAGTGGCGATGTACAAGCAACCCTGCTGGATAACTTGCGGGAAGTAGCGGAAGAAAAGCGTCATAATCAGCGTGTCGATGTGAGAACCATCGACGTCGGCATCGGTCATGATGATAATCTTCTTGTAGCGCAGCTTGTCAATGTTCGCTTCTTTGCTGTCTTCACCGTCCACGCCGAAACGGATGCCCAGCGCCTGGATGATATTGTTTACTTCGTCGCTCTCGAATGCCTTGTGCCACATGGCCTTTTCCACATTCAGAATCTTACCGCGAAGCGGCAGGATAGCTTGGAACGCACGGTTACGGCCTTGCTTTGCTGAACCGCCTGCCGAGTCACCCTCGACGAGGAACAATTCGCATTCTTCTGGGTCCTTGCTGGAGCAGTCGGCCAACTTACCGGGCATGCCACCGCCGGACATCGGCGATTTGCGTTGTACGGATTCGCGTGCCTTACGTGCGGCGATACGTGCCTGGGCGGCAAGAATCACCTTGTCTACAATCAGCTTGGCTTCCTTCGGGTGTTCCTCCAAGTAGTAGGTGAGGGCTTCGCCCACAGCCTGGTCTACGGCACCCATCACTTCGTTGTTACCCAGCTTTGTCTTGGTCTGTCCTTCGAACTGAGGCTCTGCCACCTTGATGGAGATAACGGCAGTTAATCCTTCGCGGAAGTCGTCGCCTGCAATCTCTACCTTGGCTTTCTCCAGCATCTTGTTGTCTTCGGCGTATTTTTTCAATGTACGGGTCAGTGCACGGCGGAAACCTGCCAAGTGGGTACCCCCTTCAATGGTATTGATGTTGTTTACGTAAGAGTGTACATTTTCGTTATAAGAAGTGTTGTACATGATGGCTACTTCCACCGGTGTGCCTTGCTTCTCGGTGTTGATGTAGATTACATCGTTCATGAAGTGTTCGCGTGAGGAGTCCACGTAGCGCACAAATTCCTTCAGGCCTTCTTCCGAGTAGAAGATTTCCTTCTTGGCATTTCCCTCTTCGTCCTTTACGCGAAGGTCGGTCAGTGAAATCTTGATGCCTGCGTTCAGGTAAGCCAACTCGCGCATGCGGGTGGCAAGAATATCATAGTTGTAGACTGTTTCCGTAAAGATGGTATCGTCCGGCCAGAACTGCTGGCGTGTACCGGTAATGTCTGTTGTGCCCACTTCCTTGACGGAGTAGAGCGGATGTCCGCAGGAATATTCCTGCTGATACTGACAGGAGGGGTATGGTTACGAAAAAGAGAACAAGGAAGATGAAGATAGATCAAAAATGAAGAGAAAGGAGGAAGATGATGAAAAAAGAAAAGAAAAATATGAGATGGAAGATCGTTGCTGCATTAGTAGTAACGACATTTGTTTCTGTTTTAACATGGCACCAGATGATAAATGCACATGCATATGAAACATATAATACTGGTGGAAATAAACATTTTGTAGATGGGCATTTAACGGTAAATATGACTGGACCAAATGGAAAAAGTGACAGCTTGACAATGTATATTCATAGTGATGAATATGAAAAAAATAAAAATGTCAGCGGTGGGACATTTAATAATTCCAGACATCCATATACGGTAACGACGTATTCCGGTGGAGGCGGAGATTATAAGCTTACAGTGAATAAACAGACGATATATTCAGAGAAGAACAGTAATAACAACTATACGCTTTTAACGATCAAAGTCTGGTATCTGTTACCAGCCCATGAACAGCATCGATCCTGGGAATGGGTAACAGTGGATAAACCAGTATTTTCAGATCCGAGCAAGGATATAACGCTTTATTGCGGAGGAAATGATGGATTTTGGGAAAATTCCTATCATGATACTCAAGAACATTGGAAATCAGTAAATATTCATGTCAGTACTGGTTTAGTTGGCGTGGCTTCGTCTGACAGAGATGGATGGAAAACCTATGACTGGTGTTCGATCAATCTAAATCTGGAAAAACCAAGTCGAAGCATTTATTACAATGGAAATGGAGGAACCGGTGCAGATGTAACCTGGAATTTTACAGATGGAGATAATTTCTCATTTCCAACGGTATCCAGAAGAGGTTACACATTGGATGGATGGCTGGATCAGGAAACGGGCTGGATGTCAAACACTGGGTGGCTGGTATGT
>OHNX01000706.1_pt1 | contig 13211 bp, 8 predicted proteins | sample 1569691 | NCBI WGS metagenome assembly OHNX01 (sample SAMEA3879507, study PRJEB24766) | human gut metagenome | biome: human-associated habitat; feature: feces | place: USA | collected 1985/1987
TAGTGTTATCGCTCGTTGATTGAGATATATTCCCTATCGTCCAAAACGTTCTTGTAAGCCGGACGGATGATGCGTTTTCCGTCAAAGTTCAACTCCTCGATACGGTGAGCGGTCCAACCCACGATTCGGGCCATGGCGAATAAAGGCGTATAGATTTCCTGTGGCAAACCGATCATCTCATAAACGAATCCGGAATAGAAGTCCACGTTCGAGGAAACCCGTTTCTTAGTTCCTTTATGCTTGGCGAAACATTCGATCGCTCTTTCCTCTAATAACTCAAGGAAGGCGAATTCCTCAGAGCGACCTTTCTCTTTTGCCAGATCACGAGCCAGTTCCTTTAATACGACCGCACGGGGATCGGAAATCGTATAGACCGCATGGCCGATACCATAGATCAAGCCTGTCTTGTTATAAGCCTCTTTGTTAAGCATCCGCATGAAATAAGTATCGATCTCGTCCACGTTCTTCCAATCCGCGATATTCTCTTTCAAATGATGGAACATATCTACTACCTGAATATTGGCACCTCCGTGAAGCGGGCCTTTCAGCGAACCGATACCAGCGGCGATGGCCGAATAAGTATCTGTTCCGGTAGAAGAAGTTACGCGAACGGTGAAAGTGGAGTTATTACCACCACCGTGCTCTGCCTGAAGAATCAATAACAAATCGAGGGTGCGTGCATCCAGTTCGGTATAGTCTTTTTTCAGCATATACAGGAAATTTTCGGCAATAGATAGCTTTTCCTGCGGATGGCGGATATGCAATGAACGGCCATGGGTGGCATGACGAAGCATGTTATAGGCATACGCGATGATGGTCGGGAATTTTGAAATAAGCTCAATGCTCTGGCGCATCAGGTTGTCGCGGGAAGTGTCATCGGCATCCGGGTCGAAACGGTACATCTCGAGCACGCTGCGCGCCAGGATGTTCATAATGTTGTTTCCTTCAAGTTCAATGATATTCATCTTGGTCTTCTGCTCCAGCGGCATATTGTCGTTGATGAGCTCACGGAAAGAAGAGAGTTCTTCCTTGTCGGGCAGGCGGCCGGAAAGCAGCAAGTAGGCAATTTCCTCAAAACCGAAACGCTTCTCTTTGATGATGGCGTGTGCCAAGTCATCCACATCATAACCGCGGTAGAACAATTTGCCGGGAATAGGCTTCAGCCCTCCACCGGGGATGCGTTCATAGCCGACCACATTGCCTATTTTGGTCAACCCCACCAAGACTCCCGTGCCGTCCTCATTACGCAAACCGCGCTTCACATCAAACTTCCTGAACAGTTCATTCTCAATCCGGGTAGCTTCCTTCAAATCTTCGGAAAGCTTGTAAATCAGGTACTCCTTCTTCATAATCGTTTCGTTTTATTCGTTATTCCCATTTTCTATTCTTCCTACAATCTCCCGGGTGAAAGCCGAAGTGGACAGCGAGACGCCACCCGGCATAAAACGTGCCAAGTCGGCAGTAGCACGGGCTTCGGTGAAACTCTGCTCCAAAGCTTTCTCTATAAGAGAGGCAGCTTCCTTCCAACCCAGATATTCAAGCATCATCACAGCGGAAAGGATGATGGAACAAGGATTCACAATGTCTTTCCCGGCAATGTTCGGAGCCGTCCCGTGAGTAGCCTCAAAGATGGCATGCCCCGTTTTATAGTTGATATTCGCACCCGGTGCAATGCCGATGCCGCCTACCATGGCAGCCAGTTGGTCGGACACATAATCGCCGTTCAGATTCAACGTGGCAATCACGGAATATTCTTCGGGGATAAGCAACGTGTTCTGCAAGAATGCATCGGCAATGCAGTCCTTGATGACCAGACGCCCTTCTGCCAGTTCTTTACCAAACTCACGTTCTGCCAGTTCGTACCCCCACTTCTTGAAGCCGCCTTCCGTAAATTTCATGATGTTTCCTTTGTGTACCAAGGTCACGGAAGGCAGATGATGCTCAAGGGCGTATTGGCAGGCGGCACGCACCAAGCGCTCTGTTCCTTCTCTCGAAACGGGCTTCACGCCAAACGAGGAGGTTTCGGGAAAACGGACTTTTGTCACCCCCATGTCATCACGGAGAAAACGATAGAACTTTTCAGCCTCCGGAGTTCCGGCTTCCCATTCGATGCCTGCATAAATATCCTCGGTATTCTCACGGAATACGCACATATCCACCTTCTGTGGCTCTTTGAGTGGAGAAACAATGCCCTTATACCAACGTACCGGACGTTGGCAGACATACAAATCGAGCGTCTGACGCAAGGCTACGTTCAAGGAACGGATACCTCCACCGACGGGAGTTGTCAAAGGACCTTTGATGCCCACCTTATAGGTGCGGAAGGCTTCCATGGTTTCGTCCGGCAACCAGGAGCCGGTTTCGTGGAAAGCACGTTCTCCTGCCAGCACTTCTTTCCATTCAATGCCACGCCGGTCACCATAGGATTTCTTGACAGCGGCATTCACGACAGCCTGCATGGATGGGGTCACTTCTGCTCCCACTCCATCGCCGGTAATAAAAGGTACAGTAATTTTTTCCATATTCTATCTTGCATTAAGTGCAGAACCGGCCCGGAACCAAGCTATCTGCTGTTCGTTATACGTATGTTGTACTTCAAAACTTTCTTTACTCCCATCCTCGTGATGAAGAACCACCTTCAACGTGCGTCCCGGAGCAAAATCTTTCAGCCCCATGACAGAAATCAGGTCGCGTTCCCGAATCTTGTCATAATCGGCCTTATCCGTAAAGGTCAGCGCCAACATGCCTTGTTTCTTTAAGTTCGTCTCATGGATACGGGCAAAACTCTTCGCCAAAATGACGCGTACATTCAGGAAGCGCGGTTCCATGGCAGCATGCTCACGGCTGGAACCTTCACCATAATTCTCTTCGGCAACGACCATGGAAGGGATACCTTCGGACTTATACAGCTTCGCAGTGCCTGACACTGTTCCATAGGTATTGGTGGAGCGGTTCCAAACCTTGTTCGTCTCTCCATTGAAAGCATTGACAGCCCCCATCAGCATATTGTCCGAAATATTCTCCAAATGTCCCCGGAAACGTAGCCATGGCCCTGCCATGGAAATGTGGTCGGTGGTACATTTCCCCTGTACTTTAATCAATAAAGGCATGTCCAGCAAATCCATGCCATCCCAGGCAGGGAAGGGAGTCAGCAGTTGCAAGCGCTGTGAATGAGGATTGACCGTAATTTCCGTCTGTCCCTTGTTTGGAGCAATATATCCTTTTTGTCCTCCGATGAATCCGTGTGCCGGCAATTCCTCACCGACCGGTTCGGACAGTTTCACAACCTCTCCTTTGGCATTGACCAGCGTATCCCGCAAGGGGTCGAAACAGAGGTCGCCTGCAATGGTCAGTGCCATCGTTATCTCCGGGGAAGCGACGTAAGCAAAAGTATTGGGATTTCCATCGGCACGTTTGGCAAAATTACGGTTAAAAGAGGTGACGATGGAATTCTTGCGTCCGGGGTCATCAGTATGGCGCTTCCACTGGCCAATACAAGGTCCGCAGGCATTCGCCATTATCGTTGCGCCAATATCTTCGAAAGCGGCAATCATGCCGTCGCGTTCAGCAGTAGCACGTATCTGCTCCGAGCCGGGGTTGACAATCAGCGGGGAAGCAACCTTCAAATTCTTTTCCTTTACCTGCCGGGCAAGGGAGGCTGCGCGGCTCAAATCCTGATAGGACGAATTGGTGCACGACCCTATCAGGCCGACTTCCATCCGGCGGGGATAGTTATTGGTTATCACTACCTCGGCAAATTTCGATATCGGTGTTGCTGCATCCGGCGTAAAGGGCCCGTTGATATACGGTTCCAACAGCGAGAGGTCTATTTCAATGATGCGGTCGTAATATTTTTCCGGATTTGCCAGCACTTCGTCGTCGGCGCGAAGGTCGGCAGCTACGGAAGCAGCCATTTTTGCCACTTCTTCACGTCCGGTAGCCTTCAAATAAGTACCCATGCGCTCATCGTAAGGGAAAAGGGAGGTAGTCGCCCCCACCTCTGCCCCCATATTGCAGATGGTAGCCTTTCCAGTGGCAGACAATGAAGCGGTTCCCGGTCCAAAATATTCAATGATGGCATTGGTTCCCCCTTTTACAGTAAGAATACCCGCCAACTTCAGAATAACGTCTTTGGGAGCTACCCAGCCACTCAATTTACCCTTCAAGTGTACGCCTATCAGACGCGGCATTTTCAATTCCCATTCCATGCCAGTCATCACATCCACCGCATCGGCACCACCCACACCAATGGCCACCATGCCCAAACCTCCGGCATTGGGCGTATGAGAGTCCGTGCCTACCATCATTCCACCCGGAAATGCGTAGTTCTCCAATACCACCTGGTGAATAATGCCTGCTCCCGGCTGCCAAAAACCTATGCCATAGCGGGAAGAAACATCACGGAGAAAATTATAGACCTCCTCGTTGGTCTTCGTAGCAGTCGCGATATCTTCTTTTGCACCTTTATATGCTTGAATCAAATGGTCACAGTGCACAGTGGAAGGCACGGCAACCTGCTCACGGCCTGCATTCATAAATTGCAATAAGGCCATTTGGGCCGTTGCATCCTGCATGGCCACACGGTCGGGACGGAAATTCACATAGTCTTCTCCCCGTCTGTAGTTCTTCACTTTATCCCCATCATACAAATGAGCATACAAAATTTTCTCCGCTAAAGTCATCGGACGCTGTAGTACATTCCGTACACGTTCTATCTTCTCCGAATAAGCGGCATAAAATGCTTTGAGCATCGTTAAATCATATACCATAACCACTATTTTTTAGTTTTTCATTATTGTAAAGATTACAAATTAATATCATAAACAAATAAAAAGGCTGAATAGTTTAACAAAATAAAGCATTTTTTCCGTCGGAAGCGAAGAATGATTACCTTTGCAACCATGAAGGAACAAGATTCAAATAGTCCTATTATTCACCTCCAGCAGCAACAACTTTTGCTGCGCATGGAATACGAATACGAAAAAGAGGAATTCAAACGCCAAACCGAAAACATGGGGGTTGCCCGGAAAGTGAAACGGGGACTTTGCTGGTATCCTGCCACTCCGGGACGAAGTTACTATAATTCACTGAATCAATTAGTAATAGAAATTACACACACAGAAAATACCGATATAGAACATAATTTTGAGTTCGGCCGTCCCGTATGTTTTTTCCGCCAGTCTGCCGATGGAAAAATAACCTATATGAACTTCACCGCTACCGTAAGCTATGCCGACGAGACACGGATGGTAGCGATAATGCCCGGAGCCGGTGCCGTGATGGAAGTGCAGGAAACGGACAACCTCGGCGTGCAACTTTATTTCGACGAAACATCCTATCGGACCATGTTCGAAGCCTTGGAAGATACGTTACGCTCCAAAGGCAACCGCCTGGCCGAATTGCGGGACATATTGCTGGGAACCTCGAAAGCCGGTTTCCGAGAGCTCTATCCCGTACGGTTTCCCTGGCTGAACTCCACGCAGGAAACAGCTGTAAACAAAGTGCTGTGTGCTCGCGACGTGGCCATTGTACATGGTCCTCCAGGAACCGGAAAAACGACCACCTTAGTGGAAGCCATCTACGAAACCCTGCATCGGGAACCGCAGGTACTGGTATGTGCCCAAAGCAATACTGCCGTCGACTGGATTTCGGAAAAACTGGTAGACCGTGGCGTCAATGTCCTGCGTATCGGCAATCCGACCCGTGTCAACGACAAGATGCTTTCCTTTACCTACGAGCGTCGTTTCGAGAACCATCCGCTTTATCCGGAGCTGTGGAGCATCCGGAAAAATCTCCGTGAACTGGGCAGCCGTGCCCGCCGTGGCAGCTATGACGAACGCGAAGGAGTACGCAGCCGTATGAGCCGCCTGCGCGACCGCGCCACCGCATTGGAAATACAAATCAATTCAGAGCTTTTTGATGGGGCACATGTCATAGCCTCCACGCTGGTAAGCAGCAATCACCGGCTACTGAACGGACGCCGTTTCGGCACCCTTTTCATTGATGAAGCAGCCCAGGCCTTAGAGGCTGCCTGCTGGATAGCTATCCGAAAAGCAGACCGCGTGGTATTGGCGGGTGACCACTGCCAACTTCCGCCCACCATAAAATGCTACGAAGCCGCCCGTGGAGGTCTGGAACGAACATTGATGGAGAAAGTGGTGTCCAACAAACCTGCCGTTGTCTCTTTGCTGAAAGTACAATACCGCATGCACGAGGAAATCATGAAATTTCCTTCCCAATGGTTTTATAATGGCGAGTTGGAAGCCGCTTCCGAAGTGCGTTACCGGGGCATCCTGGACTGGGATACCCCCATCCACTGGATTGACACCTCCGAAATGGATTTCAAAGAAGAATTTGTGGGAGAGACTTTCGGGCGCATTAATAAGGCGGAAGCGGACCTGCTCCTATCAGAACTGAAAATCTACATCAACCGTATCAGTGGCAACCGCATTCTGGAAGAAAAAATAGACTTCGGCATCATCTCCCCTTACAAGGCACAAGTGCAATATCTCCGCAACAAGATAAAGGCAGACGCTTCACTCAAGCCTTATCGCAGCTTGTTCACTGTAAATACGGTGGATGGCTTCCAAGGGCAAGAGCGCGATGCTATCTTCATCAGCCTTGTCCGTGCCAACGAAGAAGGGCAGATAGGATTCCTGAATGATTTAAGGAGAATGAATGTAGCCATCACCCCGGCACGTATGAAGCTGGTGATATTGGGAGAGGCAGAGACGCTGAAACATCACGGTTTTTACCGGAAGCTATTGGAGTTTATTCAAAATATAGGGAATCAATAATAAAGAAATACCCCCTCCGGTAACACCGAAGAGGGTATTTCACCTATTTATATAAAGCTGATTAATTGTTTTCCGGACGAAGTTTACGAACTGTAACAGCTGTCTGCCACATTTCGCTTTCACGCAAGGCTTTCAATTCTGCATTCAGCTTCTCACGATAATCGGGTTTGGAGTTACTGTCGATAGAAATCTGAGCTTCGTTGCCCGACTTCACACTTGCATACAATTTCTGTACAACCGGCTTGATGGCATCATGGAACGGGGTCATCCAATCCAGCGCACCACGCTGTGCCGTAGTAGAACAGTTGGCATACATCCAGTCCATACCGTTCTTGGCAAACAATGGCATCAAAGATTGAGTCAACTCTTCCACTGTTTCATTGAATGCTTCAGAAGGAGTATGACCGTTTTCGCGCAATACCTCATACTGAGCCAACAGCAATCCCTGGATAGCACCCATCAATGAACCGCGTTCACCGGTCAAGTCGGAAGTGGCTTCGCGGATGAAAGTTGTCTCGAACAAATATCCCGAACCAATACCGATACCCAGTGCAATCGTCTTGTCAAAAGCCTTACCCGTAGCATCCTGATAGACGGCATATGATGAGTTCAAGCCACGCCCTTCGAGGAACATGGTACGAAGTGAAGTACCGGAACCTTTGGGAGCAACCATAATAACATCAATATCTTTAGGAGGAACCACGCCGGTACGGTCGTTCCAGGTAATAGCAAAACCATGAGAGAAGTAAAGAGCCTTTCCGGGAGTCAAATAAGGTTTGATAGTCGGCCATACAGACATTACAGCTGCGTCAGACAACAGACACATGACGATAGTACCTTTCTGGCAAGCCTCTTCGATGCCGAACAAAGTCTCACCCGGTACCCATCCGTCAGCCACCGCCTTTTCGTATGTCTTACCCGGACGTTGTCCTACAATCACATTGAAACCGTTATCACGCAAGTTGCAAGCCTGGCCCGGGCCTTGTACGCCATAACCGATTACTGCAATTGTTTCATCTTTCAAAATCTCACGTGCTTTTTCCAAAGGAAATTCTTCTCGGGTCATTACATTCTCAATAACACCGCCAAAATTCAATTGTGCCATTTTTTGTTTTAATTTTTATTTGTGGCTTACGCCAACGTTGATAAATTTATTTATTTCTCTGTAAATATCACTTTAGAGCGACAGACCACTTCGCTGCCATTCTTTTTCACCTCCACATCGTAAACGCCCTCACCGGCATCATCCATGAACAAAGTCAACTCATCCCCATAATAGCTTTCGGCTACATATGCCATTTCAAAACGACGGATGCGCTTCTCCTTATACATCTCTATCGGGAACAAATCAAGGATATGCTCGATGTAACGGATGCTGTTCACATGCCCGTTAATGTCAATATCACTGTATTTGGCTACCAAAGCAGCAACCGGTTCCTTTGAGGCCACCTTTATCCGCGAAGGTTTTTCTATCGGGCAAGGCTCATCGCAAACATAATCTACAATACTGCCACTATGAAGAGCCAGCAAATCTGCCGGCTTACGGGTATTCATGCTAATCATCGCCCAAACGGAACGTGCATACCCAATCTTCTTACCCTCCTTATCGATGATAGCGAAATTACGGTCTGTAAAAAGGCGATAGACATTCTCCACCCAAGTCTGAATGGAGAAATCTTCGTACTGATAAGGCATTTCATCCAGTTCGACAGCCAGACGGGACAATACCCAAGTATAATTGTCCTCGTTTAGAGTCGCGATGCCAAAACCGCGGTCGCTGGCATGGAAACCCGCACAATTCAACAAATGGTTGCCCAATACTCCCATTGTCAGCCGTCCGGTAAAGTCGACATGAAACGGTTCGGCAACAAACTTGTAGGTACCTATCTTATTGTTCTCGCTCATCATGATTCTTGGTGTTTACTTTGACGATATTTTGCTTCACGGTCCGCTAGATATTCATTGACACGCTCAAAGCAGCTGGTCGTAATGGCTACGCGACCCGAACGGACGAACTGAAGTACGCAATCCAACTGGCGCAACTCCTCATAAAGATTGGTTATTTCCTCACTCATGCCATTCTTCTCAACAATGGCAAATACAGCATTCACCTCCACAATACGGGCATTGTACTTACGGATTACTTTGGACACCTCCGGTTTTTCTTCCAGCGTAGGGGTCGTTATTTTATAAAGGGCAATCTCGTGCTGATAGATTTCATCATCCGTGAAATAATGGGCTTGCAGCACATCTATTTTCTTGGTAATCTGCTTGGTCACCTTTTCAATGGTATCCTTGTCCGTCCAAGCGGTAATGGTATATTTATGTACCCCCTTGATGGAGGAGGCCGATACATTCAAACTCTCGATGTTTATCTGCCGGCGGGTAAACACAGCCGTCACCTGATTCAGCAAACCGGCAAAGTTTTCCGAATGAACAATGATTGTATATAGTTTTTTATCCATAGATAGAGTAAATTCTTTAATTTCGCATGACTTCAGCATTCCAACAACATCTGATTGACCGAACCGCCCGGAGGTGTCATCGGCATTACATTTCCTTCTTCCTCCACACAAGCTTCGAGCAGGAACGGTCCGTCAGTCGCTATCATTTCGTCAATCGCTTTTGCCAGCTCCTCGCGAGTCATTACCCTGCGTGCAGGAATATCATATGCCGAAGCAATCTTCATATAATCCGGATTCATCATCGGAGTAAACGAATAACGACGATTGAAGAACATCGCCTGCCATTGACGAACATTGCCCAGGAAGTTATTGTTCAACAGAATCATCTTCACCGGAGCCTTTTGTTCCATGATGGTACCCAGTTCCTGCAGGTTCATCTGCAAGCCGCCGTCTCCCATGAATACGCATACCGTGCGGTCCGGACGTCCAAAAGTGGCACCGATAGCTGCCGGAAGGCCGAAGCCCATAGTACCCAGGCCACCGGAAGTAACAATGCTACGTTCCTTGGTGTATTTGAAATAACGGGCGGACATCATCTGATTCTGGCCGACATCAGTCACCAATATCGCCTCGTTATGGGTAGCCTCACTCACAGCACGCACCACCTCACCCATGCTTAGCGCTTTTCCTGCCGGATGTAATTCCGGACGGATTACCTTTTCCTCTTCCACTTCCTCGTATTGCCGGAAACTGTCAATCCATTCCTGATGGTTGGCGGGTTCCAGCAATTGGGTAACGGCAGCCAGTGTCTCTTTGCAATCTCCCAGGACAGCAACATCGGTCTTTACATTCTTATCTATTTCGGCAGGGTCAATATCAAAGTGGATAATCTTCGCCTGCTTGGCATATGTTTCCAATTTACCCGTCACACGGTCATCAAAGCGCATGCCTACGGCGATAAGGACATCACATTTATTGGTATTGATATTGGGCCCCAGGTTACCGTGCATACCAAGCATTCCTTTGTTCAACGGATGGTTCGTAGGTAATGCGGAAAGTCCCAATAAAGTGCATCCGGCAGGCATTCCGGCTTTCTCAATGAAAGCACGAAGCTCTTGCTGGGCTTCTCCCAGCTCCACGCCTTGTCCAACCAGCACCAAAGGCCGTTTCGCACCATTTATTAATTCAGCAGCCTTCCGTATGGCCTCCGGCTCCATTTCGGGAACGGGAAGATAGCTACGGACATAGTCCACCTTAGTAGGCGCATATTCTGTTTTCTCCACTTGGGCGTTTTTAGCAAAATCCAGCACGACCGGTCCCGGACGTCCGCTCTTTGCCACATAGAAAGCACGTGCCACTGCCCAGGCCACATCTTCTGCACGACGAATCTGGTAACTCCATTTCGTGATAGGCTGAGTAATGCCTACCAAGTCCACTTCCTGAAATGCATCCGTACCCAAGAAGTTCGTCCCTACCTGGCCGGCAATGACAACGATAGGCGTACTGTCAATCATGGCATCTGCAATGCCCGTGATAGTATTGGTAGCACCCGGTCCACTGGTAACCAGACAAACGCCAACCTCGCCTGATACACGTGCAAAGCCTTGTGCCGCATGGGTTGCTCCTTGTTCATGACGAACCAAGATGTGGTTCAATTCCTTCCGATGGTCGTATAAGGCATCGAATACCGGCATGATGCTCCCTCCCGGATAACCGAAAATAGTCTTTACTCCCTGATGCTCCAGAGAGCGCATCAATGCTTCTGCGCCTGTTATTAGAGCCTCACCCCGACCCTCTCCTTGGGAGAGGGAGGAAAAGTTACTCTTTTTATTATTATCAGCCATACTTTATCTATTCATTATATTTAAAAGCTCAATAGTAGCTTGAAAAATTTGTTTCATTCTCTCCTCCCCTCGCTTTCGGAAAGGGGGGCTTTTAATCAATCAGCCTCACAGCCCCTTTGTCAGCGGAACTCACCATACTGGCATATGCTTTCAATGCTTTGGAGACTTCACGGTTGCGGGTTACCGGAGTCATAGGGCGTGCTGCAAGCTCTTCATCCGTCAACTTCACATTGATAGAACGGTTCGGTATATCAATTTCGATAATGTCCCCATCCTTAATCTTGCCGATATTACCACCGGCAGCCGCTTCGGGAGAAACATGTCCGATACTTAGTCCGGAAGTACCGCCACTAAAACGCCCGTCGGTAATCAATGCACACTCCTTACCCAGATGGCGGGATTTGATATAAGAAGTAGGATAAAGCATCTCTTGCATACCCGGTCCACCTTTCGGCCCTTCGTGAGTGATGACGACGACGTCTCCACTGACCACCTTTCCACCCAGAATACCGTCACAAGCCGCATCTTGTGAGTCGAAGACTTTCGCTGGCCCCGTAAATTTCCAGATACTCTCGTCTACACCGGCAGTCTTGACAACGCAACCGTCCTGAGCTATATTTCCCTTCAAAACCGCCAGACCGCCATCCTTGCTGTATGCATGTTCCAAATCACGGATACAACCAGTCGCACGGTCCGTATCGAGTTCCTTATAAGACGCATTTTGTGAGCCGAGTACCAGATTGAACTTTCCGGCTGCCGCACTGGAGTATTTCTTGATTGCCTCTTTACATACATTAGAGCTGGTAATACTATACCGGTCGATTGCCTCTGCCAACGTCATTCCATCCACACGGCGGACATTCGTATCGACCAATCCGCCCTTGGCAAGCTCATCCATGATGGCAATGATGCCACCGGCACGGTTAACGTCTTGTACATGATACTTTTGGGTATTGGGAGCTACCTTGCATAAGCAGGGGGTCTTGCGAGAGAGCATGTCAATGTCGTCCATCTTAAAATCCGCTCCGGCTTCGTGAGCCACAGCCAACAAATGAAGTACTGTATTAGTGGAACCGCCCATCGCAATATCCAGCGTCATGGCATTCAAAAATGCCTCGCGAGTAGCAATACTGCGCGGGAGTACACTCTCATCCCCTTCTTCATAATATCTAAAGGCATTCGCTACAATCAACTTAGCTGCATCCTCAAACAGTCTCTTGCGATTTTCGTGAGTGGCTACAATCGTGCCGTTACCGGGCAGTGCCAATCCAATCGCTTCATTCAGGCAATTCATGGAATTAGCGGTAAACATGCCTGAGCAGCATCCGCAAGTGGGGCAGGCATGTTGCTCAATCTGTGCCACCTCTTTATCGCCCACACTTTCATCAGCAGATTTAATCATAGCATCAATCAAATCCAAATGTTGTCCGTTCCATTCCCCGGCTTCCATCGGACCGCCTGAAACAAACACAGTCGGTATATTCAGCCTCATAGCCGCCATCAACATCCCCGGAGTAATCTTGTCACAGTTACTGATGCAAACCATAGCATCCGCCTTATGGGCATTTACCATATACTCCACACTATCGGCAATGATATCTCTTGAAGGCAGGGAATAAAGCATACCGTCGTGTCCCATAGCGATACCGTCGTCAATGGCAATCGTATTGAACTCCGCAGCAAAACACCCCAGCTTTTCAATCTCTTCCTTTACAAACTGGCCTATTTCGTGCAGGTGTACATGTCCGGGGACGAATTGTGTAAATGAATTGACTATAGCGATAATGGGCTTACCCATCTGTTCCTTCTTCATACCATTCGCCGTCCACAATGCACGGGCTCCCGCCATGCGGCGACCTTGTGTGCTGAACGAGCTGCGTAACTGATGCTTCATTTTCAAATCTCCTTTTAATGAAAAAGCCTCTCCCACTATAGTGAGAAAGGCTTAATAAATTATCTTCTAACGTACGAATACATACATAACCTTTCTCACGCTCTTGATGCCACCACCACGACGCGAATAATATGCAGGACTGCCAGGTTAATAGATGTATGTAAATTCATAACTTAATTCTTCTTTTTTGTTTCAAACGTGCTGCAAAGGTAAGGGCTTTTTTATAATCTCCAAACAAATTGAAGAAAAAAATAAGATAAATATGAATAAT
>OHNX01000710.1_pt1 | contig 13152 bp, 9 predicted proteins | sample 1569691 | NCBI WGS metagenome assembly OHNX01 (sample SAMEA3879507, study PRJEB24766) | human gut metagenome | biome: human-associated habitat; feature: feces | place: USA | collected 1985/1987
AAACTATAAATTATTGAGAACTAACTATATAGAGTTCTATTGGCTATGTTGTAGAGTTTATGTTCATGTCTGTACAGTTTTGAACTAAATGATAGTCAATAGTATCTTAAATCTCCTCCTTCGGGAAGGAGGAGTACCCGTAGGGGGAGGTGGTAGGTAAATACATAAATTATTGTTATTCAATTATAAAGTATGCCTACCACTCCGGTTTTCAATTGGGAAAGTGGCTACTGACCTTTGATCTTATCCTTAATGTGCATTCTTGTCAAAGTGTCACAACCAGACTCAGTCGGGATTACTGAGCATTTTCTCCCTGTCCGGCAGATTCGGAAACGGGGAAGTGCTCCTCCAAATACTTTCTGATTCTATGCGTCCCCAGTTCTTCCTTGGAGATACTGCCGTCTTTTAGCACAAGTTCATAGTGCGGAATGCCGTTGAAGCGGAAAAGTTGGCGCAGATAATTGAACTCTGAGTCGGTGACATAATAGCTGGCTTCTCCTTTCAGATTCTTTTCCACGTATTGCTTATATGCACCGGCTGGTGAGTCTTTCTGTCCGGTGATATAGATGAACTCGAACTCCGGATGATCTTTGTATTTTTTGCGCAGGTCTGCCGTCGCTTCTATTCCTGCGCGACAAGGTCCGCAGGTCGTTGCCCAGAAGTCTACGAACAAGACTTTGCCCGGATGATTCTTAATAATGTTGCGGAAAACGTCGGTGGCTTTGCCTTCCGGAAGTTGATAGGAATTGACTTTTTCCTTCGGATGCGTTTTGGCGAACAGATATTCGGCCTCTTCTGCCAATTGTGGGTGAGTGAGCTTTTGCTTGATGCTGTCCACATACTCACGGGCAATGGAACGTGTCTTGATATTCTGCAGGCTGAAACCCAGGTTGCGGACTTTGGCTATTTGCCAAAGCAAAGGATCGGGCACATCATATAGCCGGGCAAGAATGCTGTCTTTCTTATGACCGGTTTTTTGTTCCATCGAGATAAAGTTTCTGTCCATGTCTTGCTCTGACTGCTTGTTTTTATACTGCTTGTCGATGTACTCCAGGACCAGTTTTTCTTCTTTTTCGTATAAGCCTTTCACCTTGTCATTCTCTTCTTGAAGTTCTTTTAAGGGGATTCTGACGGTTGTTCCTGCCAGTTTCTCCTGTTTCAGTCTGATTGCCTCCTGTTCTGCATTCAGTTTTACTCCTTTCTCTTTAAGGAAAGCGAGAAGCGATTCTTCCGGATACGTGTAAGAGATGGTATCCTTTGGTTGCGGTGCATGATAATTATAGGCTGTTCTGAAGGCGTCCATATATTCAAACCGGTTGATAAAAGAGCTGGCATTGGCATCGGTGAGCACCGTTTCATCATTCAGCGGCATCTTCTTCAAGAAGTTGTAATAAGAATCTTCTTCTTTCACTTTCAAGGCTTGGTTGGCTGTATCCTGCTTCGCATAATAATCTCTGCTCATCAGAAAATCGAAGAATAAGCCTCCTGCCTGCAGGTCTGCCTTATTCTTGATCAGACGGGCAGCCTTTGCCGATGGGCGGCAAATCTGAATAAGTGAATCGGCTGTATGCTCCCATCGGGCGACAATCGGCTTCATGTGCTCCTGATATTGGCTGGGCGTCAGTTTGTTGCGCGCGTTGGATAAATCATCGTAACGGTAGGGGATCAGCGACTTGAATTCCTTCAGCAGATAGGAGAGGGAAGCCGACGGGCCCATGTAGGCTGTATTCTTGATCAGGAAATAATAGTCGCGTGCACGGCTGCGTGCCAGCAATGCTTCCCAGTCGATATACATGGTAAGCGTCTGTCCGGGCTCGATATAGAATGGAATCCAGTTGTTGTCAAGCGTGACCGACTGTTCCACAGGATGCTTGATGACAAACTTGCACAGGAAGCTGCCGTCTTCGTCTATCTGAATCACAGTCGGGTAGTCCTGGCGGGTGATATGGTTGGATAGATAGATGAGTCCGGTGTCAAATCCCAGCCGGCGGTCATAGCCGTCGATGTACCCTTGCAGACAGGTGGTGTCTGTGTGGAAGAACTGCTGGAAACCTGTGTCGGCAGCGATTGTCTTTGTAGCTCCCCTTTGCCGGGTATACAGCTGATTCTTTTCTCCGTTCACTTGTATCTGGCAGCTTCCGTCTTTCTGCGGGGTGACCAGCAGGGTGCGTATGTCTCCATTCTGCTTGTCCTTGACGGTGATTTCCACCCGTTTCCCTTTCTTACGGATGTTTTCGTTGGTAAATATCCGGTTGTCCATAATCGTAACAGAATCGTAGATGCCGTATTCCCAGGCGTTTAAATCATCTGCCTTGAACCAGTTTCCCTTAATTGCCGCCAACGGAGAAACGTTTTTGTCGGAGGACGGTACTAAGGATATGTCATACGTATTTCCTTCCGTATCGCTGGGACTGAGGAGATGGATGACCTGCGTCTCTTCCGGCAGGGCTTCGAAAACGAGCACATAGTCCATCTCGCCCGAATCGGGCATATACACTTCCTTATTGAGCTCAATGCCTTCCGCACTCTTGAACTGATATTTCTTGCCGGTAGCTGCATCTTCCAGATAACTGTCTCCTTCTTCCTTTATCCACCAGTGCGGACGGAAGATGGCGTGAATATAAACACGCGTGCCATCGGGCGTGCGTTCTATACGGGTGATGTTACCAATACTTCCCGAACGGGCTTTGAATGGCGGATTGTCGACGGTTTGTGCTGTGAGCATACCCGACAGCATGAGCATCATGCAGAGTAGAATCGTTTTCATAATATTAAATTTTGAATAAATGCATTTAGTAGTTCCTTATACAAAGAAAGAAAAATATCCATAGCTCCCTCTCTTTTTCCCTTTTAACTTAACATAGATTAAACGTTTACGTAATCATCTTTTTTGTACCTTTGCACCCGAAAATCAGAGTGATAATTTAAATATTGAAATATTATGAGTAAGAAAGCCCTTTTAATGATCCTCGATGGTTGGGGATTAGGTGACCAAAAGAAAGACGACGTAATCTTCAACACTCCCACTCCTTACTGGGATTATCTGATGAACAATTATCCTCATTCCCAACTTCAGGCAAGTGGTGAGAACGTAGGTTTGCCCGACGGACAGATGGGTAACTCGGAAGTGGGTCACCTCAACATTGGTGCCGGACGTGTGGTTTATCAGGATTTGGTGAAAATCAACCGCGCATGTGCTGACAACAGCATCCTGCAGAACCCCGAAATCGTTTCTGCTTTCTCTTATGCGAAAGAAAACGGAAAGAGCGTTCATTTCATGGGACTGACTTCCAACGGTGGCGTACACAGCTCAATGGTTCATCTTTTCAAACTTTGCGACATCTCCAAAGAATACGGCATCGACAATACATTCATTCACTGCTTCATGGACGGTCGTGACACTGACCCGAAGAGCGGCAAGGGATTTATCGAAGAACTTTCTGCACACTGCGAGAAATCGGCAGGCAAGATCGCTTCTATCATCGGTCGTTATTATGCTATGGACCGTGACAAACGTTGGGAACGTGTAAAGGAAGCCTATGACCTGCTGGTAAACGGCCAGGGTAAGAAAGCTACCGATATGGTTCAGGCTATGCAGGAATCTTACGATGAAGGTGTAACGGACGAATTCATCAAGCCGATTGTAAACGCCAACTGCGACGGAACCATCAAAGAAGGTGATGTCGTTATCTTCTTCAACTACCGTAACGACCGCGCCAAAGAACTGACTGTCGTACTGACTCAGCAAGATATGCCGGAAGCAGGTATGCATACGATCCCGGGACTGCAATATTACTGCATGACTCCGTATGATGCATCCTTCAAAGGTGTTCACATCCTGTTCGACAAGGAAAACGTTGCCAACACACTGGGCGAATACATCGCTTCCAAAGGACTTAACCAGCTCCATATCGCTGAAACAGAGAAATATGCTCACGTTACTTTCTTCTTCAACGGCGGTCGTGAAACTCCGTTCGACAACGAAGACCGTATCCTTGTTCCATCTCCGAAAGTAGCCACTTACGACCTGAAACCGGAAATGAGCGCTTACGAAGTGAAGGATAAACTGGTAGACGCTATCAACGAAAACAAATATGATTTCATCGTGGTAAACTTCGCTAACGGTGACATGGTTGGTCATACCGGTATCTACGAAGCAATCGAGAAGGCTGTTGTGGCTGTAGACGCTTGCGTGAAAGACGTAATCGAAGCTGCTAAAGCACAAGGTTACGAAGCTATCATCATCGCCGACCACGGTAACGCTGATCATGCCTTGAACGAAGACGGCACTCCGAATACGGCTCACTCTCTGAACCCGGTTCCTTGTGTGTACGTAACAGAAAACAAAGCTGCGAAAGTAGAAGACGGTCGCCTGGCTGATGTGGCTCCGACTATCCTGAAAATCATGGGTCTGGAAGCTCCGGCTGATATGAACGGTCAGATTTTGATTAAGTAATTTAGAATGCTATAACCAAAGGGGCGGGGGTATACTCCGCCCTTTTTGTCTCACATAAGTTTTATGATTCAGATAGAAGATGTAGTAGTGAGCTTCGATGTCCTTCGGGAAAAGTTCCTTTGTAATCTGGACGCCTGCAAGGGCGAATGTTGTATTGAAGGGGATGCAGGGGCACCTGTGGAATTGGATGAAGTGGAAAAGCTGGAAGAGGTTCTGCCGATAATATGGGAGGAACTGTCGCCGGAAGCGCGTGCTGTCATTGAGAAGCAAGGAGTCGTATACACGGATCAGGAAGGTGATCTGGTGACTTCTATTGTTAATAATAAGGATTGCGTCTTTACTTGCTATGACGAGAAAGGATGTTGTTACTGTGCCATCGAAAAGGCTTATCGGGATGGCAAGACGGACTTTTACAAACCGGTATCATGCCATCTCTATCCCATTCGGATTGGAGATTACGGACCTTATAAGGCGGTGAACTATCATCGTTGGGATGTGTGTAAAGCGGCTGTGTTGCTGGGGAAAAAAGAAAACGTGGCTGTCTACCAATTCTTGAAAGAACCTCTGATCCGTAAATTCGGCGAAAAGTGGTACCAGGAATTGGAAGTCGCAGTGAAGGAATTAAAGGCGCATGATATGATATGATATTTCTTTCATTTCCTCGACTCTTTGCGTTTGGATCGTATCAGAAGAAATAACAGGCAGATCATAGCTACGATAATGCAAGCCGGAGTAATCCATGCCTCCGGATGGATAATAATTAGGAACAGGCAAGTGACAATCACACAGGATGCCAGGATTCTGAGATAGAGTCTGATCTTGGCAAATACAGGATTTGGGGTAGTCGTTTTCATAAGTGTCCTCCTTCATTTCCGGCAAGATAGTGATTTTGACCGGAAAAAGATTTAACTGTTAGGTTTTATTAAGACATAGAAAAGCGCCGGTACGGAGGATTTTCCTTCGCTTGCCGACGCTTCTTCGTTGTAAGATGTGAGGTTGGTTTATAAAAACGTAATATTAAAATTATGTATCGATATTCGCATATGTTGCATTCTCTTCGATAAACTCGCGGCGCGGACCTACGTCTTCACCCATTAGCATGGAGAAGATGTAATCGGCTTCAGCGGCATTATCGATGTTTACTTGCTTCAGCATACGGTTGTCGGGATCCATAGTTGTTTCCCACAACTGCTGGGCGTTCATTTCACCCAAACCTTTGTAACGCTGTGTATGAACCGCATTTTCCAGACCACCGCCATAGGTATCGATAAACTTCTGGCGTTGCGCGTCTGTCCAGCAATACTCTTCTACTTTACCCTTTTTGCAGAGGTAGAGCGGGGGAGTAGCGATGTACAGATAACCGTTCTGAATAATCTGCGGCATATAACGGAAGAAGAATGTCATGATCAGTGTGTCGATGTGAGAACCATCGACGTCGGCATCGGTCATGATGATAATCTTGTGATAGCGCAGCTTTTCGATGTTAGCCTCTTTGCTGTCGTCTTCTGTTCCGATAGTGACACCCAGTGCCGTATATATATTGCGGATTTCATCGCTTTCCAGTGCTTTGTGATACATCGCTTTTTCGACGTTCAGAATCTTACCGCGTAGCGGAAGGATGGCCTGGAACATACGGTTACGTCCCTGCTTGGCAGTACCACCTGCCGAGTCTCCCTCGACGAGGAACAATTCGCATTTTGAGGGGTCTTTATCCGAACAGTCGGCCAGCTTACCCGGCAGACCGCCTCCGGACATCGGAGACTTGCGTTGTACCATTTCACGGGCTTTTCTTGCTGCGTGGCGTGCTGTGGCAGCAAGGATTACCTTGTCTACAATCGTTTTTGCCTCCTTTGGATGTTCTTCCAGGTAGTAAGCCAGTACTTCACCGACAGCCTGGTCTACGGCACCCATTACTTCGTTGTTACCCAACTTCGTTTTGGTCTGTCCCTCGAACTGTGGTTCGGCAACTTTAACGGAAATAACGGCAGTCAGACCTTCGCGGAAGTCGTCCCCCGAGATTTCAACTTTCACCTTTTCCAGCATCTTGCTGTCTTCGGCGTATTTCTTCAGCGTACGGGTCAGTGCACGGCGGAAGCCGGCAAGATGCGTACCTCCTTCGATTGTATTGATGTTATTGACATAGGAATGTACATTTTCGGAGAATCCTGTATTGTACATGATAGCTATTTCAATAGGTATTCCCTGCTTCTCAGAGTTCAGATAGATAACGTCGTTGATCAAGTGCTCACGTGAAGACTCGATGAAGCGTACAAACTCTCTCAGCCCTTCTTCAGAATAGAATACTTCACTCTTGAAGCTGCCGTCTTCTTCATTCACTACCCGACGGTCGGTCAGTGAGATGCGAAGACCTGCATTCAGGTACGCCAGCTCACGCAGACGTGAAGCCAGAATTTTATAATCATATACCGTTTCGGTAAAGATTGTATCATCCGGCCAGAATTGTTGGCGGGTTCCTGTAATATCCGATACACCCACTTCTTTCACAGAATAAAGCGGCTTACCGATTTCATATTCCTGCTGATAGATTTTACCATCACGGAATACCTGTGTAGTCATGTGTGTTGACAGTGCATTTACGCAAGACATACCTACACCGTGCAAACCTCCGGAAACTTTATACGACCCTTTGTCGAACTTACCTCCGGCATGCAGTACGGTCATTGCTACTTCCAGTGCCGACTTCTTTTCTTTTTCATGATAGTCGACCGGAATACCACGTCCGTTGTCCTGTACGGTGATTGAATTATCTTCGTTGATTGTCACTTCGATGTGGTCGCAATACCCGGCCAGTGCCTCGTCAATGGAGTTATCAACGATTTCGTATACCAAGTGGTGAAGTCCCTTTACGCTGATGTCACCGATGTACATCGCAGGGCGTTTTCTCACTGCTTCAAGACCTTCCAATACCTGGATGCTATCCGCAGAATAAGACCCGTTATTGGGAGTGATTTGTTCTTCGCTCATAATTGCCTTTCTAAGTTATAATAACAGAGCAAATATAGTGAAAATTGTCGAGTTGGCGAAGTTTCGGAGGTGAAAAATGCAGAATAAAAGCGGAATTAGTGAATGGGAAAGTAATCTGATATTCAATGGTTTATAAACACAAAAGGCCGAACTTAAAAGTTCAGCCTGAATGCTATATAGAATTGTTATTTTTCTATTATTAAGCGAGCTTGTTGATGTAAAGAGCCAGCTTAGATTTCAGATTGTTAGCTTTGTTCTTGTGAATAACATTTGTTTTAGCTAACTTGTCCAACATCTTAGTGATGCCAGGATACATTGCAACAGCTTCTGTTTTGTCAGTAGTTGCACGAAGTTTTCTAACAGCATTTCTCATGGTCTTACCATAATATCTGTTATGAAGTCTTCTTGTCTCTTCTTGTCTGATTCTCTTCAGTGATGATTTGTGATTTGCCATTTCGACTAATCTATTTTTTAGTTCTTTATTCTTTTTACTTGTAGCCCGTGGGGGAATCGAACCCCCCTTTCAAGAATGAAAATCTTGCGTCCTAACCGATAGACGAACGGGCCATCCTGTTGTTGCATTTCTGCTTTTTGCTCTCTCGAATCAGTGTTTGTTTCTCGATTGCGGATGCAAAGGTAGGAACTTTTTTGAAACTGACAAACAATTCATGAAAAAAATATGTAGTTTTTTCTCTTTTTTTCTGCATGGTGACTCTATAGTGCTTGATTTTCAATAAAATATGAGATTACGATTTTTCAAAAAAAATATCTCCATCTATAAGACTATGAATAATGTGCTATATTTACACCTTATTATATATAAAAGTTTATGGACTTCCATTCTTATTGTTACATTGATTTTGAAAAAACGATGTGTTTGCAACTTTTCTTTTAATCGGATGATTGTTTTAACTACTAAAGAAGTATAGTTGTGAATTATGAGAAAAGCAAAGTGTTTATAGATATGGATAGATGTATTATTTGCACCTTCTGCTTCATGTATAAATCAGAATTGCATTTTTGTATACATGTGCCGTCGAGTAACGACCCTCTTCTTGTAGACTCCGGATGTATGCTTTTGCGCATCCGGTAAAGCTGTTTTTATTACTTTTTCTTTTCATACTCTTGTCTATATTTACTTGTTCTTCAGGGAGTATAACAAAAATAGCAATCTTTTTTGTTGTTAACGCCTCTAAAAAGGTCCCGAATGCCAGACATTTTTTTGTAGTTTTGTTCCGGAATGATAAAAAGAGGAGTGCACTATGCTGCAAAAGACGAAAGGAATAGTTCTACATACGCTTAAATATAATGATACTTCTATCATTGTAGATATGTACACGGAGTTATCCGGGCGGACTTCTTTTCTCGTTCCCGTACCCCGTTCGCGGAAGGCGGCAGTCAAGTCAGTACTCTTTCAGCCTTTGTCTTTCATTGAGTTTGAGGCGGATTACCGTCCGAATACCACTCTCTATCGGGTAAAAGAGGCGAAGTCTTTTTATCCTTTTACCTCCATTCCTTATGACCCGTACAAGTCTTCAATGGCACTTTTTCTGGCAGAGTTTCTGTATCGTGCTATCCGCGAAGAGGCTGAAAATCGTCCGTTGTTCGCTTATTTGCAGCATTCTGTCATTTGGCTGGACGAATGTCGCGAAGGGTTTGCCAATTTCCATTTGGTTTTTCTGATGCGTCTTTCCCGTTTTTTGGGGTTGTATCCGAATTTGGAGGATTATCACACCGGTGATTACTTTGATTTGCTGAATGCCTGTTTCACTTCTACTCGTCCGCAGTTGCATTCTTCTTATATTAATCCCGAAGAGGCTGGACGTCTTCGCCAGCTGATGCGCATGAATTATGAGACGATGCATCTATTTGGCATGAGCCGTGCGGAACGCACTCGCTGCCTGACGATTATGAATGATTATTATCGTTTGCATCTGCCGGATTTTCCTGCATTAAAGTCGCTGGATGTACTGAAAGAATTGTTTGATTAGCTGTTATACTTCTTCCACTCTCACCAGTTTCCAGCCTTGGAATACTAATGCGATACTCTTTAATTCTGTAGTCCCTTTGTCTTGATGAATCCATTCGCTTGCTGCATACTGTTTCAGTTGTATTTTGGCATTGGACAGCAATTTTTCTATCTCGGTGTCAGAAACATCCCGTTTTGCATATTTCACTTCGATACAGTAGCTGTATACCATGTCGGGAAGTTGCAGTAGACGAGGTTGCAGAAAGATATCTGCATATCCTTTGTTGCTTTCATATTCGGGACGGGCAATATAATAATGTGTCAATCCGAGGTAAGCCAAAATAAAGGTTTTTACATAAGCTTCACCTTCTATGAAGTCGCGAACACTGCTTTGGGCATTCAAGCGGTCGGCAATATATGTGAAGCAATTTTCCCATTCTCCTTTGTATGCCATTCGTTTCATTCGGTCCACCAGCTTATCTGTCTCCAGATATAGGTCGGCGGAATCTTTGTAGATGTCTGCCATGTAACCGTAAAGTTGTTCGCGCACTGCCCAGTTGGGGACGCTCAGTATGGGCTCACCCATTTCCATTCCGCTGATGGTTAGCATGCCGTAATAGTAGAGTAGGCTTTTAAAGTTCCTTGTTTTAACGATGTCCTCGGCTGGAAAACTATCGATGATAATTCCGGTAGTAGAGCCTTTCTCAACAATTTCTTGTACGACGCTCGCATTCTCACCAAAAGTTTTGTCTACGTGGATGAGGTGGCGCAGCTTGTTGTAGTCGGTACGGATATTAGCATCGAGCATGTTGTTGGGAATACGTTTATTCAGTAGGTAGCGATTCATGAAGTAAAGTACCATGTCTGAGTTGTACATAGGCGGTTCGTCCAGTGAGTCTATGGAGAAGCAATAATTATCGTACCATGGTTTCATGATATCTATCAGTTCGTCCGTAGAATGGGGAAGTTCTATGCAACTCTTGTAGTAATCTATCAAGGCGCGTACTTCGTATTCGTTGAAACCTATCATGTTGTTGAATGCGGAGTTACTGCTATAATTATCCGCAATGTTGAATCCGCTAGTGAGATCGTCCATTGTTACGGGGCTTACGCCTGTAAGGAAGATGCGCTCGATCACTGAACTTGAATAGTCTTTTACCACTTTAAGGAAACTACGGAAGAATCCGCTGCCATGAGTGATGCTGCGATAACGTTTATTACCATAATCTACCAGAATATTGTTGGCAAAGTTATCGTACTCATCAAGGATAAGATATATCTTTTGTCCCTTGTTTTGGGCGCTTTGGCACAGTGATCCCAATAAGGCATCTCCTGTTTTTAATTCATGTAGCTTTTCAACGGCTTCTTTCCCTAACAGATGAGCGTTTCGTTCTGCAAATCCATCCATTACGATTTTGCAATAGGTGTTGAATGTTTCTTCCAAACGATCCATATTGGCGGCTACACTACTGAAATTGAGTGTAAGCACCAGATATTTGTTGCGATCAGGCGTAGGATGCTTGCCTATATAAAGATTACCAAAGATTTTCTCGAATTTATCTTTTTGGTTGATGTCGTAGTATAAACCGAGCATGTTTAGGAAAAGGCTTTTTCCGAAACGTCGAGGACGGACAAAGAAGAAGAAGGAGGTCACTTTTTCTACTTTGGCGATATATTGTGTTTTGTCTACATAGTAATAGTTTTCAAGAATTATTCTCTCGAAGTCCGTCATCCCATAAGGTATTTTCTTTATTGCTGCATCCATAATTGCTCCCTCTTTAATGTTGAGAACAAAAATAGTTTATTTTCCTTTATGTGGCAACTAAACAGGGGTGATAATAACTCTCTTCTAAAAATATGTATTACTTTTGTCGTCAACAAAATAACTAGATAACGACCGACATGAAAACAATCGTAAACTTAACAGCATATATTCTTATTCTATTAGGACTTTATAGTTGTAACGATGATGTATTCGTCGACGACTTCCGGACTTCCGATACCGAATTTACTTTGGACGGGAATGGTGATGAGGTAACTATTCGTTTTGCATCCTCCAATTGGGATTTGGTTTGGATGTATACTTACGATAGTGACTTTACCCATCAATATGAAGTTTATGATGCCGACGACAATCTGATAATGAGAAACCAGGATGTCTACCTGAAAGGATTAGGTAAGATTGTGTGCAATGAAAAGCTGACCGATTTCATCATTCAACGCAGTAACCCCAAAGAGCTAAAGATAACGGTGGGCGAAAACGTCCGTAACGACTACTTTAGATTCATGCTTGTAGTGAGCAATGAGTATGAATCACAAGAAATATATGTTCAAATTACTCCGTCGGACAGATATGTGTTCGATCATATCACTTATTCTTTAAATGGGTATTCTCATGAATGGAGACTGGAAGAAACTATGAGTTTTATACAATCTAATAATTTAGGTACTCCCTCCCCATGCCTGTTATTCCCTTACAAGGACGCCCACCATGAAGTGGTGTTCAAAAGCGATGACCCTGAGGCTTTCCGACTATTGGGAGGAGATAATCCGACAGTAGAGATACCAAGCATGGAAAACGAATGGTTGGGAATGAACGGTGTACAGGCGCAATATACGTCTGAGCAGCAAGCGCTGCCTTTGCCTTTCCCTGATACGGAGAAGAAGGAGATTTCTATCCCGCCTAAAACTACCCAACGTATCATCGTGCTGTTAGAATGTGAGTGGTTCGAAACGGAGTACACCCTTTATGCTGTTCACCCTAAGAATGGGAGACAGCGCACTATAACCGGTACGTTGCAAAGTAAAATGCCCGGAAAATGTTACATAGCACGCGAGAATATCAAATGAGTAGAAATATGAATACCAGACGGTCTCTGTATATAATCTGCTTGCTGCTGCTTTCAGCAGTCGGCAACAAATTGGACGCTCAGACAGTAGTGAAATCTGTCCGACAAGCGAATGACAGCACCAACCATGCCCTCATCCATCAGATCGGTTTTGACGTTCGTCCGGGCTATGTAGCTCCGACAAACAGTTTCCTTGAAGGCGATAATGCACAACGGCAGAAAATTGATCGGTCACTTTCCCTGCACTTGAAGTATGCTTTCCAGTTCAGCAAAGATTCCTATTTGGGGAGGTTGTATCCTCATGCCTATCAGGGCATCGGTGTTTCGCATAATACATTTTATAATTCCGCTGAACTGGGAAATCCAGTGGCGGTATATGCTTTTCAAGGGGCGCCTATTGTACGACTTTCATCCTGTTTGTCGTTGGATTATGAGTGGAATTTCGGTGCTTCTTTCGGTTGGAAACAATATGATGAACATAGCAATTGGTACAATGACGCTATCGGTTCTAAAATCAATGCGTATATCAATTTGGGCTTTGTCTTGAACTGGCAGTTTTATCCACAGTGGAAACTAGCAGCAGGGGTAGACTTCACTCATTTCTCCAATGGAAATACGCGTTATCCCAATGGAGGTCTCAATACTATCGGAGGGAGAGTCGGCATTGTACGTACCTTTAATGCCGAAGATAAGGCGTCCGGAGCAATTGCTCCCAAACGTCTTTACATAAAGCCACACGTCAGCTATGACTTGTTGGTATACGGTGCCACTCGCAAAAGAGGATTCGTTAAAGAAGGTATCCCCACTTTGGTTCCCGGTTCGTTCGGTATTGTAGGTCTCAATTTTGCCCCGATGTATAATCTGGGTTATAAGTTTCGCGTGGGAGCTTCACT
>OHNX01000715.1_pt1 | contig 13094 bp, 13 predicted proteins | sample 1569691 | NCBI WGS metagenome assembly OHNX01 (sample SAMEA3879507, study PRJEB24766) | human gut metagenome | biome: human-associated habitat; feature: feces | place: USA | collected 1985/1987
ACAGTAACAGCCGAAACCAGAATCGGAATTTCCGGCATTGCCTTGCGGATTTCCTTTACCAGCGGGCTGGTTGCTACAATTTCGCCAACGGACGCACCGTGAATCCAAATACAGCCCTTAAGCGCAACGGCTTCAATTTCTTCATCGCGGATACCGCCAAGGCTCTGGCGCATCCTGCGTGTAAAGCCTTTTTCACATATCGAACGGTAGATGAAATACGGCATTACGAGGAAAAATGCGCCAATCATCAGTAAGTTATAAATTGTATACATCGGCTACCCTCATTTCGTTTCCTTGCTGCGGTACTGGATTTGATAAAGATGGGCATACAGCCCGTTTCTGGCAATCAGTTCATCATGCGTGCCTGCTTCCACAAGCGCGCCATGTTCAAGCACCAGAATCTTATCGGCATTTTTAATAGTCGAAAGGCGGTGCGCAATTACAAAGGACGTACGCCCTATCATCAAACGGTCAAGGGCATCCTGTACAACGCGTTCGCTTTCCGTATCAAGTGCGGATGTCGCTTCATCCAGAATTAAAATGCGCGGATTTTTAAGTATTGCCCGGGCAATAGAAATACGCTGGCGCTGGCCGCCGGAAATATTCACGCCGCGGTCGCCGAGCATGGTTGCATAACCCTGCGGCAACTGGCTGATAAATTCATCGGCATTGGCCGCTTTGGCAGCGGCTTTTACCTCGTCAGGAGTTGCATCAAGCCGCCCGTACAAAATGTTATCATAAACGCTGCCGTTAAAAAGCATTGTTTCCTGCGGCACTATGCCAACCTGCCCGCGCAGGGAATCAAGTGTTACATCTTTAATGCTGTATCCGTCTATGCGGATGTCACCGCCGGTAACATCATAAAAACGGGGCAGCAGGCTGGCAATGGTAGATTTGCCTGCGCCGGAAGGTCCGACTATGGCAATTACCTCGCCGGGGTTAACGGTAAAAGACAAGCCGTCCAGCACTTCTTCCTGCGGATTGTAGGAGAATTTTACGTTGTCAAACTCAACTTTGCCATTAACAGGCGGCAGAACTTTAGCATTGGGTATTTCCTTAATGGCTTCCGGCAAATCAAGTATGCCGAAAACACGGTCGCCGGCAGCAAGCGCTTTTTGAATGCTTGCCGCTACTTTTGTAAGGCGCTTGATAGGGTTGGCAATATTAACTGCGTAAACCAAAAACGCTACCAATGCACCTGCCGTAATATCGCCGTCGATAACACTGCGGCCGCCGTACCACATAACAACTGTTACGCCTACGGCAGCTACAAATTCAACCGTCGGTGTAAGCAAAGCATTCAGCTTGATATTTTTCATGTTGGCATAAAAGTTTTCTTTATTTTGGTTATCAAATCTGTCAATTTCGTAGTCTTCGCGCACAAACGATTTAATAACCCGCGCCGAAGATACGGTTTCCTGCAAGACGGAGGTCAGTTCTGCCGTGCACTCCTGAATTTCACCGCCGTTTTTACGGATTTTCTTGCCGAAATAATCCATAAACCACAAAACAACCGGGAATGTACAGAAGGTAAACAGCGTCAGTTTCCAGTCCAGCCACAGCATGGCTACGATACTGCCAATAAGCACCAGCCCTTCCGTTACAAGCTCTACAGCTTTTTCTACCATTGCCGTCTGCAAAGCGGCAACGTCGTTGGTAACGTAACTCATAATGGTACCGGTTTTATTTTTATCATAAAAAGCCAGGCTCAAACGCTGTAATTTGCGGAAAATTTCACCGCGTATATCAATAACAACCTTCTGTCCTACCCAGCTCATCAAATAGCTTTGCCCATAAAAGAACAATCCGCGGATAATGAAAATTACTACTATGCTGATAGCTATTACATACAGCATAAAAGTATCTTTCTGCACCAGAACCTTATCTACCACATCTTTAATAATCCACGGCAGGTACAAATTGCAAGCCGATGCCATTACAGTGCACAAAATAGCCATCATCAGGCGGTGCATGTACGGGCGTATGTATTTTAAAAGTCTTAAATATAAATTCATTTTTTCTCCTTGGCTACGCGGAGCACAAGTTCCGCAACTCGGTTTACCGCACCGGGGGCGCCCAATCTTTCTCTTACGTACTCTAAATCCTGTTTCATCTGAGCATTGCGTTCAGGTTCCAAAAGCTGCAGTGCTTCCTGCGCCGTTTTTTCAGGCGTAAAGTCCTCCTGCAAGAGCTCTGGCAAAATATGCCTGCCTGCCACAATGTTCGGCAGCCCGATATCAGGTATATTAATAACCCTGCGGGCAATAAATGCCGATATGGGAGAAGTTTTATACACAATAACGCACCCCAACCCGCACAGCGCAGCCTCAAGAGTTACCGTTCCACTGGTAGCAAGCGCCAGGTCTGCTAAGCTCATTACATCGTAAATATGCCCTTCCACAATTTTCACTTTCAGTCCGCTTTTTTCAATCATACCCTCCAGCATTTCTTTCGGTATTGTAGAAGCTCTCGGCATAGCAAAATCAATATCGGGCTCTTTTTCAGAAATTAATTTTGCCGCGTCAAGAAGCGTCGGCAGCATTTTCTGTATTTCCATTAAACGGCTGCCCGGCAGAAGCAAAATAAGCCTGCGGCCGCTTTGTTTGCCGGCAAAATCCAGAGCCTGCTTTCTGTCAAGTTCCGGCTTTACTATATCTATCAGCGGATGGCCGACAAATTCCACATCGGCCCCTGCTTCTTTATAAACATCGTACTCAAACGGAAAAATAGAAGCTATTTTGGTAACCAGCTTTGCCACTTTCGGCGCACGCCCTTTGTTCCATGCCCACGCAGAAGGCGGTATATACGAAACAACGGGAATACCCTTGTCTTTTGCAAGTTTGGCAAGCTTCATGTTAAACCCGGGGTAATCAACCGTAACCAGGCAGTCCGGCCTGCGTTCATCCATTACCCTGCCGAAATCACTGCGCAGCTTGAAAAGCGCCGGCAGTTTTTTTACAACTTCTATAAAACCCATTACGCCATGTTCTTTTATATCAAACAAAACCTCGCCGCCGGCTTCACGCAGGTAGTCGCCGCCCATGCCGAACACTTCGCAGGAAGGGTCTATTTTTTTCAGTGCCTTTGTTACGGCAGCAGCGTGCACATCGCCGGAAGCCTCACCGGCAGAAATAAGTATCTTGGCCATAACGGTTCCTTTCTTCTATCTGTTTTACTTTATTGCATACCAATTCATTATATATTATAACACAAAAAGGCCGGACTTTAAGTCCAGCCTTGCGTTTTTCTCAATAATTTTTCAATTATTTTGCAACAATCGTAATACCATGTTCATCAGCAAGGGCCACTACCTTTTCGCGCTCGGTTAAAAGCGTATGCCCTGCCTCAATAACCAAAGCCTTGCAGCCCGATTCAATCATGGACTGAATTGTTTTGGTGCCTACGCCCGGCACGTCAAAGCGGTCGTCCTGCGCAGGTTTGGCCGTTTTGGCAACAACGGCGTCCTTACCTAGTTTGCCGCCGCGCAAAATGCAGGCATCAGTGCCTTCTATTGCTTCCACAGCCATAACAGCCATGTTTTTTACAACAACCGTCTGCCCAATGTCAAGCCTGCCAATTTCTTTTGCCATTTTATAGCCAAAATCCATATCGGCCAGTTCTTCCGGCGTAGGCTGGCGTTTGGTCAGCACTCCCGGTCCGGGCATCAGCGGCTTAATCAGGTAAGTCTGGTCCATAACAAAAATTTCTTCGCTTTCCAGTTCTTTTACGATAGCGTTCATTATGGTATCGTCCTTACGGTCAGGCACGGAAGAAAGTATTTTTAAAGCGCGCATATCCGGAATGATGGCGCCTTTTTTATACAAAATTTCCTTTGTAACCTTGCCAATCATGGTTACGATTTTAACATTATTCTTTTTTAAAGTAGAAATAATCTTGCCAATTTTTCCGATATGAATATCGTAGTAAACATCGGCAACCTCCGGCAGTTCCGGGTCAATATCCGGCACAACGCCGATAGCAACTATACGGCAGCCGCGTTCTTTGGCAGATTTTGCAACATCAACAGGCAAATGCCCGATACCGGAAAGCAGCCCCAGGGTTTCAGTTTCCATCAAGCCACCACCTTAATTTTTCGGGGTTCTCAAAATACCGCGCTCTGCAGTACGCAGGAAACGCATTAAATGTTCAACCGGTTCGCAGCTGTCAAGCTCCTGTTCCATGGTTGCGATTGCTTCCTGCAAAGAAAGCCCGCTGCGGTACAGAATGCGGAAGGCCTTTTTCAGCTGGCTGCGCTCTGCCTGCGGAATACCGGCACGTGCCAGGCCAACGCTGTTCAGGCCGAATACATAAGCCGGCTGTCCGGATACAATCATAAACGGCGGCACGTCCTGATTTACATGTGCCTGCCCGCCAATCATGGCGCTGCGGCCGATTTTGCAGAACTGATGCACGGCAGCAAGACCGCCGATAACGGCACGGTCTTCAACCGTTACATGCCCTGCCAGAGTTGCCACATTAGACATAATAACATTGTTGCCTACAATGCAGTTATGTGCAACGTGGGTATAAGCCATCATTAAAAGGTTATTGCCGATAATTGTTTTGTTGCCTTCGCCGGTTGCACGGTTTACCGTAGTGCATTCACGGAAAATACAGCCGTCACCGATAATGGTGGAGCTGTGTTCACCGGCAAATTTCAGGTCCTGCGGCACTGCGCCGATGGAACAGCCGGGGAAGAAGGTGCAGTTTTTGCCTACCGTAGTATGTTCATGGATAACGGCATGCGGATAAAGTTTGCAGCCATCGCCAATTACAACATCATCGCCGACAATGGCATAAGCGCCGATTTCCACGTTTTTGCCTATTACCGCGTTCGGATGCACAATCGCCGTCGGATGGATTTTATGTACAGGCATTATTACCGAATTCATCATATTCACTCCTCAAAATTAACCGCTCATTTTAATCTGCAAATTCTTATAAACGATTTGCAACTTACTATTATATATTCGCAAATCAAATCTTTTTTTCACTTTCCAAAATCAGCTTTTATAAGCGGTTAACTGCAAAATACGCCGTCTTTCTTTAATTTTTCAGCAAATACAACGTATTTTGTTAAATTATTTTTTAGCGTCCATAATCGCAAAGGTGCATTCACATTCGCAGGCAACTTTGCCGTCAACCCTGCCCTTACATTCACAAACGCCCATGTTGCCGCGGATTTTGGTAATAATCGCTTCGGTAATTACCTGGTCGCCGGGAATAATCTGTTTGCGGAAGCGCACATTGTCAATTTTGCCGAACACGGCAATTTTGCCGCGGTTTTCTTCAGGATAAAGCAGTGCTACGCCGCCAACCTGAGCCATGGCTTCAATCATTAAAACGCCGGGCATAATCGGGTCGCCGGGGAAGTGGCCAAGAAACTGCATTTCATTCATGGTAATATTCTTAATTCCCACTGCACGTTTCATTGGTTCCAGTTCAATAATGCGGTCAACCAAAAGCATGGGGTAACGGTGGGGAATAATTTTCTGAATTTCGCTTGCTTCTAATACGGTCATTTTTCTTCCTCCTTTAACTGATAGGCCCTGATTTGTTTTGCCAGCCCAGAATTAAACGCATGCCCTGACTTAACGGCAATAACATGCCCTTTCAGCGCGCCGAGCAAATACAAATCACCGACAACGTCAAGTATTTTATGGCGGATTAATTCGTCCTCAAAACGCATCGGCGTCAAAACCTTGTCTTCATCAAAAATAACTACGTTTTCAATGCTGCCGCCGAGGCCAAGCCCCATTGCCTGCAGCTGCTTGATTTCATGCATAAAGCCGACTGTACGGGCACGGGCAATTTCCTTTAAGAAGCTTTCCTCTGTCAGCTCGATATCAAAATACTGGGTTCCCAGCTTCGGATGCGGATTAATGGAAACAAAGGAAATTCGGTATCCGTCATATGGCTGTATGGTAATATATTTATCGCCTTCATAAACGGCAAAAGACTTCGGCACGGCGTAAACCCTGCGCACAGCCTCCTGCTTAACGCGCCCTGCCTGCAAAATCAAATCGCAGAACACTGCGGCGCTGCCGTCTGTTACCGGCGGCTCCGACGAATTCATTTCAATGCGGCAGTTGTCAATCTGCATGGCAGCCAGTGCCGCCATTAAATGCTCAACCGTAAAAACTTCCGCGCCGTTGGCGCTTAAAGTTGTGGCCTTTAAAGTAGAAGTTACATTTTCTGCCATAGCCGGTATTTCCGGGCGTTCCGGCAAATCCGTCCTGACAAAAACAATGCCTGTATTTACTTCTGCCGGGCAGAGCGTCATTAGCACTTCCTTGCCGGAGTGCAGCCCAACGCCCGTATAAGATACTTTTTGGGCCAAAGTCTGCTGATATTCCTGATTCGGCATACTTTTCCTCCTGTCTGCTGTTTATTTTTTACCGGCAAAACGCTGCCGTCCGTCTTTCCAACGGTCATGCACCCAGAACCACATCGGCGGGTTTTCTATTATTTCGTGTTCCAGCACCGTAATCAGTTCTTTGGTAACATCGTAAAAATCTTTTTCCTTATCTTTTGTTCGCGGCGTGTAAAGCGGCGGATAAATCTTGGCGCGCAAAGTCCCGTCCGGATTATTGTGCATAAAAATCGGCAGTATCGGCGAACCGTATAAACGCGACAAGGCTGCCGGGCCATACGGAGTAATGCATTTTTTGCCGAAAAGCTCTATTTCCACGCCGTCATCATTGGTGTCCTGGTCAAACAGAACGCCGAGCAAATGTTTTTCCTTCAGCATGCGGCTGATGGCCAAAAGCCCGCTTTTGCCGCGGTTATAGGCCACCTTCTGCCCAACCATTTCACGGTATTCGTTTATAAAACGGTCCATCTGGCTGTTATTCTGCTTGCGCGTGATGGAAAGCATCGGGTAACCGTGCAGTGCGACCGTCGCGCCCAAAAGCTCCCAGTTGCCGAAATGCCCGGTGGCCATGATTACGCCCTTGCCTTCTTTATAGGCTTTTTCAAGATATTCCAGCCCGTCAACGGTTACAAGCTTGTCTATATTGTCCGGCTTCAATAAGGGAAACCGCATAACCTCAACAATCATCCTGCCGAAGCGGTGCAGGCTGTCCTCGGCAATCTGCCTGGCGCGCGCTTCGTCAACACCAAGGCATTCCTGCACGTTGGCCGCAGCCATTTTAAGCCTCCATTCAGGCGTTGCCATAACCGCAACGCTGCCCAGAAAATGCGCCACGCCATTGCGTACAAATTTAGGCGATACGCACATCAGCCAGCTGAAAAATTTAACTATATAATAAGCAATCACTTACAACACGTCCTGCAAAATCTTATTTCTTTAACTCTGCCAAAGCCTTTTCAAGCTCTTTTACTTTTTTCAGCAAATCGCCAACCTTGCGCAGGCTTGCTTCCTGTTTCAGCCATTCTTTATACGGCTGCGCCGGGAAACCGGCACAAACGGAATTATCGGGAATGTTGTGGGTAATGCCCGTTCTGCCTGCAAACTGGCAGTTGTTGCCGATAGTAATATGGCCTACAGTGCCTACCTGGCCTGCAAAAACGCAGTTATCACCAGCGGTTACGCTGCCGCTGATGCCGACATGCGCAACAACGAGGCAGTTTTTGCCCAAGACGTCGTTATGACCGAGATGTACAAGGTTATCAATTTTGGTACCGGCACCTACAACCGTGCTGCCTGCGGTAGCCCTGTCGATACAGGTATTGCTGCCGATTTCAACCTCGTCCTCCAGCACAACATTGCCTGCCTGCAGAACAAAGCTGTGTTTGCCGGTCTTTTTATCGGTAATATAGCCGAAGCCGTCGCCGCCGATAACAGCGCCCGACTGCAAGACAACCTTATTGCCCAGCACGCAGCCCTCACGGATAGTGGAGCTTGGATAGAACAGGCAGTTACTGCCAACCTTTACGTTTCTGCCGACATATACATGCGGGTAAATAACGGTTCCATCACCGATTTCAGCACCCTCATCAATGCAAGCAAAGGGCATAACGGCTACATCTTTGCCTATTTTCGCGCTGGAGGCAATATATGCTTTATCGCTTACAACACGTTCTACTTCAGCTCTGTGGCGGAACAATTCCAAAAGGGCGGCAAAAGCGGCACGCGGATTTTCCACCCTGATTACCGGGCGGTTATCGGGAAGCGCAGGGTCATCAAACCCAAGCACCATAACGCCTGCCTTGCTTAAATGGCAATGCTCAACATGCGGCGGAACGGCAAAGGAAATATCGTTGGCACCTGCTTCAACAAGGCCGTTAACACCGGTAACTTTTAATTCAGGTGCGTCGTTTTCCAGTTTGCCATGCAAAAATTCTGCTAATTCACGGACAGTTTTTTCCATCATACAGCCTCCTGTATAACCAGCTTATTTAAAAAGCGGACGGCCGTGCCGCCCGCCAGGTTACAGATTTTTTATTTCATTTTGGCAATTACGTCTTCCGTAACATCAACGCCGCCCTGCGGCACTGCGTCTTTAATCAGTACTGCGCCAAGTCCCTTTTCTTTGGCAACTTCGTTTAATGCGGTATCAAGGCTGGCTTTTAATTTATTCTGCGCTTCAGAACGGATAACATTCATTCTGGAAGTATAATCTTCCAGCACTTTTTTGCGTTCATCCCCGGTTTTGCCTTCCAGGGCAGTGTTCATTTCATCCTGCAGTGCTTTGCCTTTGGTTGTTACTTCTTCCTGCACGGTTTTTACAACCGCAGCCTTGCTTTCAACGGCGTGCATGTCAACAACGCCGAATTCCGCATTACGGCCGCTGCAGCCAAAAGACAACAAAGCTGTTGCAGCCAGTAAACCGGCAATAATTTGTTTTTTCATCTTTTATCCGCTCCTGTTATTTTGATTTCTTCAGTTCTTTTATTACCTCAGCGGTAATATTGTCTGCTTTTACATTTACTTTAACTTTATTAAAAACAATGGTATAACCGCGTTCTTTGGCAAGGCGCGTTACCCTGCTTTCAATATCATGGCTTATTTCCGAGGCAATTCTATCATTGCCTTCTTTAATCTTATCAAGCCTGCCGTCAATTACAGCCAGCACTTTGCTGAAAGCCTCCGGCCCCTGCTGCAAATCCTTATCGTCTTTGGCAATGTCGTCCTGCAGCTTTCCATGCAGCTCACTGCGCAGCCCGGCAGCATATTCCGCTATGCGCTGCTGCATGGCTTCACGCGCCGGCGCGGTTTTTCCGGCAATAATTTCATTGCGCCTGCGGTTTACTTCTTCCAGCTTATCCAGCATTTCGGTACGCACGCTTTTCAGCTCCGCTTCCACCTGCTTGCGGTCCTCCGGCTTCATACGCACGGTATCAAGGCGCAGCCGCAGGTTAAACAGCCTCAGCTGATAATCGTTTTCAATACTTTCACGCTCAGACGCAAGAATTTCATCCGCCTCGTCAGCTGCTTTTTGCAGAACGGCTTTAAATTCATGCTGTTCTTCAGCCTGCTTTGCATAAAGCGAAGTACGGTAATCTGCTTCATAATAACTGCTTTTGCTGTTCTGTTTTATCTTCTGCAATAAAGCCAGCCCGCTTATTTGCTTATGGGCAATATCGGCCTGCTGGTCACGGTAAGCAAGCAGCTTGTCATATTCGGCCTGCCCCTGCTTCAGCGCTTCGTGGCGCGGATGCGCCTTAACAGCTTCTTCCCAGTTAATATAGGCTATCTTTTCGCCGGAACCGGGAATATTTCCGCAGGCACTAAGGCAAAAAACGGCTATGAATATCAGTAATAAAATTTGCAGCTGGCGCATAATACTATCTTCCTTTCATAGCCCCACAGCAAACAGGACCCTGCCGGGTCCCGTAAAATTATTTTCCGCTTTGCAAGGTTTTTGCCACTTCGTCAGTAATATCGAGACCGCCATAAACTACGGTATTTTTTTCAACTACAACTGCCAGGCCTTTTTTATCGGCAACTTTTTTAATGGCTGCTTCAATTTTCTGGAACACAGGTTCCATCAGCTCTTTTTCCTTGTTGGCGATTACTTCCTGCAGCTGCTGGTAATAACGCTGCTTTTCGGTATCGTTCATATCCTTGCTTTTTTCATCAAAATTTTTCTGCTGGGCAGCAACCTCCTGCTTCATGGCATCCTGCACACCGGCAATATCCGGGGACTGTGCCAGCCGATTGCGGATTCGGAAGACGCCGCAGAAGCAATGCTTGTGAAAGCCCCCTGCTGCAATGTTACTGCAAAACAGCTGAGAACAAAGATTGCGGCAACAAATAAGGAAATCATTTTTACGTTTTTAGGATTGCGTAATTGCTGCATCATAATAAATATCCCTGCTTTCAAATTTAATTATATTTTTAATTATATCAGCCCTGCGTTTATCTTTCAACTAATGCCTATAAATTTCCCACAATGCGGAAATAGGGCTTGTCGTTGGAATAAACGTATTCGGCGCTCAAAAATTCGTGAATTCTGTAACGGACAGCTATTTCCGTAGTATCAGTCCCGGAAAAATATTCCGTGCGCAGCCGCCACTTATTGGTAAAATCGTACTCGCCGCGGTAAACATTCTGCCCGTCCGGTCCGCGCCGCATGTAACTCAGCGTTGCCTTGCCCCAGTGGCGCGCATAGCCTGCGGAAAAATCCCAGTCCACTTCGTCAAGCGTAACGCCTGCTTCGCCAAAAATTTCATCCTGCTCGGAAATGAATTTGCCGATATGCGCACGCCCGGAAATATTGTCGTCATTACGGCCGATATCGCCGTAGCCTTCAAACCAGATTTTGTATTTGTCCGAGCCCATGCCGATTTCCACGCCCAGCGTGCTGGCAGGCACAAGTTTTACCGAAGGCTCCAGATTATGCCTCTGCACGGATTTTTCATTTTTCAAATCCGTTAACAGCAAATTTTCCAGCTCCATCTGGTGCTTTTTTACAAAATCAACAGGCAGCCCGCGCAGCGCTTCGGCCTTCTGGGCATAACGCTGTTTTAAATCAAGCAGCAGCAAATTTGGTATCGACTGTGATTCCATGGAATAATTTATGTCCTGCACCAGCTGTCCGACAGGATAAATTACCACCTGCACAACGGTACGGCTGTCTTCACGCACCACATCAACGGCAGCTTTAAATTCCGGCAGTTCTTTTTCCACTTCGCTGCGCACCATACGGCGCAGAATGCCGCCCGCCCAGTCCGAAGCATCAACGGACGAACCCATTAATATGTTTTCAATCCTGCTTTTAAGCTGCGGCAGGCGCTGCTGCAGCCACTCTGCCGTTCCCGGCTCAACACCGGAAAACTGTAAATCCACAAAAACATTATCCACGGCTGCGCTCCACGGTGCAACCTGAATATTAATGTTTGTTACGGCACCGGCATTAACGGAAACGCTCCGCATCTGATAGCCGGTCAGCACCCTGTCGCCTACTTCCGCCAGCAGGCGTTCATAATCGCCGCGCGCGGCATTAATATTAACGCTGTCCTTATCGACAAAAAGCTGCTCGGCCACAACCTGCATGCTTTTACCCATTCTGTCAAGCAGTACCCGGCTTGTCGCCCCATTATCGGTAATCTGCACATCAACGCGCTCTACCGGCTCGGCAAAGGCAGGAAGTGCAGCCATACACAGGCAGCACACCAAAAGCTTTATTAACCACATAACTTATTAATCAGAACTGGCCGCCAAAGCTGAAGTGGAACCTGCCGCCGTCATCGCCCCAGCCATAGTCAAGCTTAACAGGGCCCAGCGGAGAATTAATGCGCATGCCGACACCAACGCTGTTTTTAATAAGGCCAAGGTCAAAATCGTCTTCAAAACGTTTATCCCAGGCATAACCGTTATCAGTAAAGAGTACGCCCTGTACTTTTTTGATAATCGGGAAGCGGTATTCCAGCGTAGCCTTTAACATACTGTTGCCGCGGAACTGGTCATCTTCGTAACCGCGCAGGCCGTCATTGCCGCCCATCGAGAAGCGCTGGCTCAAAGGCATATCGCCGTCAGCCCAGCCTGCACCGAGGTTCAGTGCCCAGACATTTTCACCACCGGCACGGTAGTAATAACGCCAGTCGCCGGTGAATTTAGTGAAGTCAAAATCGCCGCCAAGGCCGGCCCATTCTACGCTGTAACCGATACGTTTGCCTTCATGCGGGTCATAAATGTTATCGCGCGAATCGAATACACGGCCAACTGTAATACTGCGTGTCAGGCCGAAGTTTTCTTTGCGGCGTTCAGCAGCAGTCTCAGGATAATAATCTTTCCAGTGATGAGTCTCGTCTTTGAACCAGTCTTCATAATACTGGTCACGATCATGTTCGTAACCATCGGCAGTTCCTTTATAAATATCATCGCGGTTTTTCAGCGTTACATAGTTGCTGACGAATTCATTATCGGTTCTGCGGCTGAAAGTAAGTTCCTGGCCGCGGCGCTTTTTATCATAACGCGCGATCTCGTTGGCGTCGATATCATAGTCTGCATATTCGTTGGTAACATCATACAATACGATGCTGGCCTTGGTTTCCTTGTCGTCAATCCACGGTTTTACATAGGTAAATTCATAGTTCTTGTTATCTACGCCGCCGAACTCCCAGCGTACATTAACGCTGTCGCCGGTGCCGCGGAAGTTTCTGTCGCCGACGGAAACCATGCCGATAAAGCCGTCAGCGTTGCTGTAGCCTGCGCCGATACCGAAAGTACCGGTGTTCATTTCCACAACGGTAATTTCAATTTCCACGGCGTTAGGTTCCTGGCCTGGGTTAAGTTTAATATTTACGTCTTCAAAATAACCAAGGTTATAAATGCGCTGCATGCTGCGGCGGGCATCCTTGGCGTTAAACGGCTCGCCTTTTTTCAGCTTCATTTCACGGGTAATAACGTAATCTTTGGTTTTTACGTTGCCTTTAACCTTAAAGTCTTCAACAATGCCTTCGTTTACCAGCAAAAGCAAAGTACCGTCCGGCAGCATACGGATATCAGCAACGCGCGCCAGTATATAGCCCTGCTTGTTGTATTCTGCTTCAAGGCGCTGCACTTTGACATTAACGTCTTTAATATTAATTATCTGGTCTTTCGGCAAATCAAGGATTTTTTCAATTTCGGAAGTAGAAATTTTGGTATTGCCTTCTACTTCCAGCTTTTTATAAACAGGGTTTTC
>OHNX01000719.1_pt1 | contig 13042 bp, 11 predicted proteins | sample 1569691 | NCBI WGS metagenome assembly OHNX01 (sample SAMEA3879507, study PRJEB24766) | human gut metagenome | biome: human-associated habitat; feature: feces | place: USA | collected 1985/1987
TGTCTTGCACTCCATCGCTTTGGAATCCTCGTGCCAGCCGATTGGAGGGCAAGAGCAAGGAAGCCGTGGAGATCAACAAGGACATAGAGCAGTTGTTGCTTTCCATCCAAAAGGCTTTCGATGTGCTTGTGGAAAAGAGAACGGACTTCGAGGCTAAGGATGTCAAGGAGGCCTTGCAGGGCAGCGTCAAGACACAGACCACCCTTCTCTCCTTCGTGGACGAGCATATCAGTGAACTCAGCACCCATGAGGGCATAGATATGTCGAATAGCAGTGTCTGGACTTACAGAAAGATTCGCAAGAATCTCGCTGAGTTCATCGGGGAGAAGTATAGGTTGACTGATTTGGCTTTCGGACAGCTGACCGAGCCTTTCATCAGTGACTTTCACCATTACCTGCTTGACGAGAAAGGCTTTTCATCAGGAACCATCACCATCTATGTGTCGCTCTTCAAGAAGATGTGCCGCATCGCCTTTGAGCGAGGCTTGTGCAGGAACAGCCTTCATAGACACCGTTTCCATCACGAAAGCCAATGTCAAGGTGTTGGAGGATGGCGACAAATGGCTCATCTATAACCGCGAGAAGACCGGAACACTTGCCAGGGTGAAACTCCTGCCCGAGGCGTTGGAGCTGATGGCGAAATACGAGGACGAGGCAAGAGATACCCTTTTCCCCTTGCTGAACACGAATCGTGTTCGTATCGATCTCATCACCATCTGCAAGTTGGCGGAAACGAGCAAGACCTATTCCTACCATTCGGGACGACACTCGTTTGCCAGCCTCATTACGCTGGAGGCTGGTGTGCCGATGGAGACCATCTGCAAGATGCTCGGTCACAAGGATGTGAAGATGACGCAGCGGTATGCGAGAGTGACCCAAAAGAAGCTGTTTGAGGACATGGACAAGTTCATCGCTGCAACCGAGAAGGACTTCGTTCTCGCATTATGAACAAGGCTTTCAACTTTTCTTTTTACAGTTTCAACTACATTATTATATTATAAGGACAACAACTATGAGCAGAAGTACATTTTCAATTTTGCCTTACATCAACAGACAGAAGGTGAAGGCAGACGGAACAGCCAACATACTTTGCCGCATCACCGTTGACGGCAAAAGTGCAGCCATTTCCACAGGCATATCCTGTACACCACAGGAGTGGAACGCCAAGAAGGGAGAGGTACGGAACGCAAGGGACAACGGACGATTGGCAGGTTTCCTTGCTGAGGTCAAGGATAAATACAACTCACTTCTTACCGCCAATGGCATCATCACCGTGGAAATGCTGAAGGCTGTGTTGAAGGACAAGGACACGACAGGAAGGTTCTTGCTGAACTTTGGTGATACCATCGTGGAATGGTATCGAACCTCAAAAGCCAGACAAACCTTTCTGCACAAGCGAACATGGCAGAAGAACCTGAGAGCCTTTGTCCATTCGTTGGATAAGGACGACATCGCCTTTGAGGACATAGACGAGAATTTCGGGGAGGAATACAAGCTATTCCTGAAACGAGACCAGGGACGTATCGACAGCTACGTGAACCATTGCCTTCTCTGGCTGAACATGTTGATGTACAAGGCAGTGGACAGGAGCATTATCCGCTTCAATCCCATAGCCAGGATAGGGTATGAGAAGAAGGCAGCCCCGAAGATGACCCATATCAGCAAGGCAGACTTCATCAAGATGCTCTCTACCCCGATGGCTGACGAGCGAACGGAGCTTGCACGCAGATGTTTCATTTTTGCCTCGCTCACCTCCTTATCCTATATAGATGTAAAGAAACTGTACCCTCACCATATCAGTGAGAACTCCGAGGGTAGGAAGTTCATCCGCAAGGAAAGAGAGAAGACAGGCGTGGAGTTCTTCGTGCCACTCCATCCGATAGCCGAGAAGATCCTTTCGCTCTACAATACCACGGACGACAGCAAGCCTGTTTTTCCACTGGGTGAGAAGAAAGACATCTATCTTGATGTGCATACCCTTGGAATGGTGCTTGGCATAAGTAATAAGTTGGGATTCCACGCCAGCCGCCATACATTCGGAGTCTTGATGCTCAACGAGGACATTCCCATCGGCAGCATAGCCAAGATGATGGGACACGCAGACATTACAAGCACACAGGTCTATGCGCAGGTGACAGAGCAGAAGATTTCAAGCGACATGGACAAACTCATTGCCAAAAGAGAAAAGGACAAAAAATAATGGCATGGCTAAGCCATCATGCAACGTTCCTTGGAGGCTTTGCGCCTCCAGCCACTTGGGCGAACCACCGCAGTGTGTTTTAGCATGGTATTAGATTTTATACAGACCATACGGAGAATACCCGGCAAACACGACCAACTCGGTATAGCCAATAAAACGAGGCGACAACCTATAACAGCCACGCTCGGTAAGTTATACGTTGTCGCCTTGTTCATTTCACCCCACTCATCAAGGACATGTATTTCTCCTACAAGCCCTTCATTCTGTACGCCTCACGATAGTTAGCCATCAGAATCTTCTGAATGTCGGACTCGCGGTAGAGTATCTTTCCGCCAAGCTGGATATACGGGATGACACCGTTGTTTCGGTAGTCCTGCAGGGTTCTTCGGCTCAGTTGCAGTCTGGCACAAAGCTCCTTGTCCGTCATGAAGCGCTCACCGCCAAGCATGGGGCGGTAGTTCATCACGGCACGTTCAAAATTGTCAACCATTCGGTTGAGGTGGTTCACGATGTGGTTCATCCACTCGCTGTTTCTTGTCATTACTTCATTGCTCATAGTTGTCTCGTTTTATTGTTGATACTTACGTTACCCGGTTTACTTGTTGCTTTGGATTAAGTGGCTGTTGTATATTGACAGCCTAACCTGTGCGCTTGCGAAAGCGCATGTCCTTTTTCTTGTCCTCCACTACTGCTACGATAGCCATCACGTCCTCCGGCTTGTAGTAGGTCTTGTGGCTGATTTGCGTATAAGCCAAAGTTCCGTTGTCCCGAAGCGTCTGCACTGTCCGTGGGCAGATGTTGAGCGTCTGACACACGTCCTGCGTGTCGAGCCACTTGTTCATGGTCTTGTCCTCACTGCGCTCACGGATTCTGTCCATGCGCTTCACGAAGTTCTCCAACTGGGCATCAAGATAGTTGAATGCCTCTTCCTCGAATACGATGAATCCCATACTTTTCTTTTTTCTAAGTTTATACTATGTTATATGTCGCAAAGCTCCACGCATATGCTGTGCTCCACGTTTGTGAGTGCAAAGATAAGGCACGGCAATCTAAAAACAAGCGTTTTCAATTTCTGTGGCAGTATGTTGCCGGGGTTTGCCGACTTCAACGCCAAAAACAACAAGAAAAACTTGCACGACTGCAACGAATACATGAACAATGATGAGTTGAGAAATACGTTGAAGTTCTCACAACTATCTCGGTATGCAAATAAGCAAGCCACAACTAAATTGCCACGTTACACCCAATCAGTTGCATGGCTGCACTCAGTACACTTACTTTGCACCCGACAATCGGTCAATGGTGCAAACCGTGACCACTATACTAACAAATAAAACAGCATAAGCTATGGCAAAAACAAAAGATGTAGTCTTGACTCCTGGGCAAAAGGAGCTGATGGAAAAAGAGTATTTGGATTTTGTTAAACCATCTACGTATGGCAACAAAGCCAATCCAAGTAGTTGTAATTCTCTCTATGATGATGTAGAGAACCCAGAGTTGAGAGCAATTGTAGAGAAAGTTGCTGCAACAACTCCCTATAGAGAGGAAACATCAACGAACGAGGCTCAATCGCCACCGAATCCGCAGAAGCGCATCAGTGGCAAGCAGCGCAAGGCGACATTAGAGGAGTATCAGCAGACCTTCCTCCAAGTTCCAAGGATTGACGACCGCAAGCCAGTCTTCGTCAGTTCCGATGTACGAGACCGTCTTGATCGTGTCGTCCGCATCCTCGGAGGGAGACGCATGAGCGTATCGGGCATCATCGAGAACATCGTGCGCCACCATCTAAGCCTTTATGAAGAGGACTTCGAGGCTTGGCGCAAATTGTGAGAATTAAGGTCTGCGACCTTGGACGTGGATAGCTGAAAGGCTGTAGTTCCAACTAACGTGTTCTGAGAGGGAGCGAGGTTATGTTTTGGGAATCCCAAAACGCCTCACTCCACCATGAGGGCGGAGGAATTTTGCTCCCGACGGTCGCAGAAAGTGAGTGTACCAACTGTAAACAGTATATCGAATGACAAGCATACAGGAACAGGACTAGAAAAAGGGCGGAAGACCGCCCACGGGCAGGGTTCGCAAGCTGTCGAAGTCTGTTACGGTGAAGTTCTCGAAGCCAAGCTACGAGGCATTGAGGCTGAGGGCGAGAAAAGCCAACCGCAAGTTGGCGGAGTACATCCGTGAGTCAGCCTTGAATGGCGAGGTGGTCAGCGGACACAATGCAGAGACGGTAGCCATTGCCAAGAACCTCATCGGTATGGCGAACAACCTCAACCAACTTACCAAGCTGTCGCATCAGAAAGGTTTCCATGAAACCCATGTATATGTGGTGGACTTGTAGAGAAGATTGAAAGCAATCCTTGGCGAGTATCGCCAAGCAAGTTATAAACCGAAGCCAAGCAGTATGGGCAGAAAGGAGGATACCACATGATAGGCAAGCTAAAGAAGGGCAGCTCATTTGGTGGTTGCATCCGCTATGTTACAGGCAAGGACGAGGCGAAAATCCTTGCATCCGATGGAGTGTTACTCGGCACGAATGCCGAGATAACGCAAAGTTTCGAGCTACAGAGGCAGCTAAATCCAAGGATTAAGAAGCCTGTGGGACACATTGCATTGAGCTTCAAACCCGAGGACAAGCCACGTTTGACGGATGAGTTCATGGCTAAGATAGCCCTTGAATACATGCAGATGATGGGGATAAAAGATACTCAATTCATTATCGTAAGGCATCACAACACAGACAATCCACATTGTCATATCGTGTATAACCGCATCAATAACGAGGGCAAACTCATATCAGACAGGAATGATTACAGGCGTAATGAGCAAGTGACCAAGGCTTTAAAATCCAAGTATGGGCTGACCTACGGAACGGACAAGAGCAATACTAATACTCATAAATTACGCAATGCCGAGCGAGCCAAATACGAGATTCACAATGCAGTCAAAGATGCCTTAAAAGTTGCAGATAGCTGGCAGAAGTTCAAGAATGAACTTGCAAAACGAGGTGTTCGCTTGGAGCTTGTCTATAAGGACAAGGAGAGAACCAAGGTACAAGGCATCCGATTCTGTAAGGACGGATATAGCTTCAAGGGTACGCAGATTAGCCGAGGCTATAGCTTTGGCAAGCTGAATGCGAGATTTGAGGGAACGGAGAACCTTTTATCAGCAAGAGCCAGCTCTGCTCAGCAATATGAGCAGGGCTGTCACAGGAATGAGCAGATGCCATTCATGTCGGAGAGCAGTCAGAATCCTTGGGGCGGTATTTCTTCCATTGGACTTTTTGCTCCAGCCAATGCTCAGACCTTTGAGCAATTCCCAGAGGATGAATCATCCAAGAAGAAAAAGAAGAAACGCAGAAGAGGCTTTAGCCTTTGATGCAAGTTACAAACCATTCAAACAACAAAAGAAAAATGAAAGAAGAACTATTGGAAGCCATCTACGGCACAGTTGAGAGATTGGAGCAGAAAGTCGATGAACTTTCTGCCTCTACAAAGAACGCAGGAGCAGAAACCGTTCCTGGAAGTAATGACATAACCAAGTTGGACAAGTCAATCAATGCGATGTTTATCAAAGAAGAGGAAGTCAGAGGTAAAATATCCAAATTAAGAGATGCCATTGTCGTTTTTGCTGACCTTATTAAGGTTGAACTTGGCAAAAATGAGCAGCGAAACAAGCTCTTGGTAGATGCTGTCAAGCAGATGAAACAAGAGCATACTGTCACCTCGAAGGCATTGCAGGAAAAACTTGAAGTAATGAACAAATCACCTCAAAAGAAGGTTGTAACCCATCGCTTCGAGCCAACCTCAAAGAATGTTCTTCTTTTCATTGGTGGCTTGGCTCTATCCCTTGTCCTCTCTATTTGGGGAAACCTCACCCAATGGCGAGAGCATCAAGATTGGGAGGAGGCAGACTTGAAATATAGGGCATTGAAAATGGTTCTTCCATCTGATGACCCAAATATTCGCTACATTGAGAAGTACTTCCATGTGCAACGAGATAGAAATATCATAGACAACATAAGAAAACGTATTACTGTTTACGAGGATTCTATTCGCACTCATTAATTTTATTACGTTTGACATATGAGTCCACTTGAAAAAGTCAGAGCACTATCAAATTGAAACTTAGATAGGTGATAAGCAGATGAAAACTATACGTTATTTGCCTACTTGCACACTTTTTAAAGTTCAAAATTGAAAAGCTTTGTTTCTTTTGCTTACGGACTGTAACTAACATTTGTTAATTAAAATTTTCAAGCCACTTTTTCAAGTTGGCTCACATATGAAAATAGCAAAAAGAAAGTATTTCCATTTAAGTTATGTTTTTTTTGTCGAAAGATTACTGTTTTTCTGACAAAACGCTCTTAATATTATTAATTATGTATAAATTCTTAAAAATATAGAGCGATTTCTTGGAAACTTCAAAAAATAGCTATATATTTGCTGGCATAAAAGAGTGATATATTATGTCAACTCTTTCGTAAATTAAGTATTAACTTTCATAAACAGGGTATTATGGAAAGAAATTCACAATTTATGTCACTACCAAAGTCCATGGTAGATGCATTGCAAAAAGAAGAAATGCTTCTTGTTGCAGGTGGAAGTGTTGGACAAGAAGCATCTACGACCAATAATGCAGATGGTACTTGTTCGGGTACAAACAATGACAGTGGAAAATGTTCTGGCACCAACAATGGGTCAGGTAAATGCAATGTGTCTTTAGAAGATCATATTTTGCACTGAAATTGTATTATTAACAAAAGCGTTGCTCACCATCAGTGGGCAACGCTTACTATAAGAATTATATATATATGAAATATCCATGAGCTAAAAAATCACGCCAAAGCGAATGTAAATTGGAAATAAAATGCTATCTTTGTTGCGTTAAACCAACATTGAGCAATTATGACTAACGTAACATTCCCTCAGTTGATCCAGCGAGGCTGTGGTATTGACGTCCACTTGAAGGTGGTGGTGGCAACTATGTGTGGGCATCCGTAAGGAGACTCGCACTTTTGACACCTTCACGAGTTGTTTGACAGAAATGAAAGAATGGCTGTTAGCTAATGGTATTACCCATGTAGCAATGGAGAGTACCGGTGTTTATTGGAAACCAGTAATGCGTGTCTTGGAGGCAGATATTCCAAATGTCTGGATAGTAAATGCCCGTCACATCAAAGATGTGACTGGTCACAAGACAGATAAAATGGATAGCGAATGGATTTCAATATATGCAAGCCAAGATTGAAAAAAAGCGAAAGCTTTACTTGACTGTAGAATTGAAGAAACTTGGATACAAAGTTAGTCTTGAGAAAAAAACAACAAAATCTTGAGACGACACTATCTTAGGCTGATTTTTACTGGAACACCCATAGTCCGATTATGAAATTGGTCTCAACAGCTAAGCGGCAAAGACTGTGACTTATGGACACGTGTATGAAACTTTTAAATCTTAGCTGTTACATAAAAATGCCGTACTTTACAGTCGCACTTATAGGTATTATGAGTGCTAATCTTTCTTGTGTCTAATACTCACGTAAATATAAATTTAGTGTAAAACATATGTTCTACAGCAATGTAGGACGATAAATAATTTACGTATGAAAATTTCCCAATATCAATTTTATGAAGAAATTCTTCCACACCAATTTCTTCATTATTGTTCGGTTAGCAATTGTTTTTTATTATTAAATGAAGCATGCCATAAACTTTTTGAAGAAAACGCCCAAAATGTAGAAGTTATAAAAGCAAGGAATCCCAAACTGTATGATAAACTTGTAGAGAATAAATTTATCATTGACGATACTATTGACGAATGTGGAAATATTCTTGTTGGGAAGGAAAAAATGGTTAATAGCGATAGATTGTATAATGTCGTTGTAAACACAACGTTAGATTGCAATCTGAGTTGTTGGTATTGCTATGAAAATAGAATTGTAGGTAGCAAGCTAAGCTCTGGTGTTATAGAAGCTATAAAAAAGAACATATATTTACATTATGAAGCAACTAAATTTAAGACATTAAAATTGTCTTTTTTTGGTGGAGAACCATTTTTGTATTTTGACGGGATAAAACAATTGCTTGATTATTCAAATGTATTTTGTTCTGAAAGAAGTATAGAGTTGATAGCAGATTTTACAACAAACTCCACTCTTATTACATCTGAGCAAATAAATTATCTTAAGCAATTTAGATGCCATTTTCAGATAACTTTGGATGGAGGGCATAGTAGCCATAACAAAATTAAAGTGGATAAAATAACAGGAATGGATACCTATGCAAAAACCATCAAGACTCTAAAAGAAATTAATGAGAAGATAGATAAGCGTTGGGTAGCTGTTAGAGTAAATTTTGATAATAGAACTTTACGAGATATAGAGGAAATAATTGACGATATAGATTTCTTAGATCGTAGAAAAACGTATGTCATAATAAAGAAAGTATGGCAGCTAAAAACTGAAAAAGTAAATACAGAAGCTCTAAAAAATGCTATCCAAACTTTTTTAGAGAGAAAATTTCTTGTAGATTATTATTTCATGCCCAAGGGTTGCGTCTGTTTTGCAGAAAGGAAAAATCAAGTTCTATTTAATTATGATGGGAAAATTTTCAAATGCACAACAATTTCTAAATTTAACGACAAAAACGCATTGGGAAAACTTGATATGATTTCTGGTAAAATCCATTGGAATGAAGAAAAAATGAAAAGTTGGTATTCAGACATGCAACCAAGCTATTGCAAAACTTGCAAATGGTTTCCAGCTTGTTTAGGCATATGTAATAGGCAATTATTGGTAAATAAAGACAAAATTTGCACTTTCGACGCTTGTAATCTTACTCAAAAAGAGTATCTGATGTATTTGTTTAAGTATAACATTCTGAAAAATGAGCTATATAAATAGAACTATCATACTATTGATTGCGCTTGCTAACTTTGCGTTTGCTCATGGTCAGAACGTATTTCATGGAGACATTGTCTCTATGAACGGCAAGGTGGGGATAGCAAATGGATATGTGTTGCTCATACAAGACGGAAAGATTTTTAAGACAACCTCTTCTGACAAGAAAGGGCATTTTTCCTTGAGCAATGTTCCCGATGGAAATTATGCTATAGAGGTGACATGTCTTGGCTATCAAACGGTTTGTGACTCTCTCTGCATAACTGAAACGACCAAGCGTATATATAAACTGGAGGAAGAAACGAAAATACTGGACGAGGTAACAGTAGTAGCAGACCGTAGCCAGATAGTAAGGAGGACTGCCAATGGCGAGGTGTTCTATCTGTCGGCAGATGCCAAGAAGATGACCAATCCCTTTATGGCTTTACAAGAGATTCCTACCATCATATCCGACGTCAACACCTCGTCGGTGAAAATGCTAAATGGAGAAACTCCCCTGATTCTCATCAATGGCAACATGGTCAATTCGGGCATCGGTCCGATTTCCCCAGCCGACATCGAATCCGTGGAAGTCGTAAACTCTGTTTCTGCCCGATATTTGCAAGAAGGCGTGACGAGCATTTTGAACATAAAACTAAAAAAACAGACCAAGCCATATTTATGGCTTGAAGGGGCGACACGCCATGAAATCCCGCTTGACAATGGTTTTGGCGTGGGATATTTTGAGGTGGGAAATCATAAGGTGAGCCTTTATGGCAGGGCTGCTTACCACTACAAATATCATGACGACGTGGAATCGCTCGTGAACCGTGAGAACACTGGTTACAAGCAGAGTTACAATCTGTCAACTCGCAATGATGGCAGCAAATGGATAGGCGAATTGCTGTTGAAGTACCAAATGACGGCAAGAGATTATTTTGCCGTCCAAATCTATGATTCATATCATGCCACGAAGGAAAATGGCTCGGCGCGGGGATTCTATAAAACGGATATTTCACAGGCATATGGCTTCAATTCCCTCGACAAGAACAGAAGCAACATTCTTACCACAAGTCTGTATTACAAACATACGTTTACGAAAAACAGCGAATTGGAATTGCGCTTGGCCTATAATTTCAACAAAAACAAATATACCGCCAATCGTAAGGATTTTTATGACGAGCAACTTGACGAGGACGATACCCGTTACGACAACAAGCGCCATTCAGGAAGTTTCAACATAGACTACTCCAAGGAATTCGCCAACAACGGTTCGTTGATAGCAGGAAGCCGAAGTACGCTTGTCATGGATGAAATCAACAACTTGATGGGTAAGAATCCACTTTTCAAGCACCATAATTACAATCAATACATGTATGTTGGATATGGTGGCTCTTGCAAGTTCCTGCGCTATAATGCATCCATAGGGCTAGAGGGAATATGGGCAAAGGCTGGCGAAGTGAGTTACTGCTATTTTCGTCCGAGAGGCAATGTGAGCACGACGTGGGTCGTCAACTGCCACAACTCCGTGCGTTTGAGCTACAGGCTCACGAACACAGCCCCCAATGTGGCATATATCAATCCCTACAACACGTCAACCGACTCCTTGCTGGTCAGCATCGGCAACCCAGAGCTCAAGCCTCAAATGACCCAGTATGCTTCCGTGTCTTATACGTTGAATGTAGGGAAGCTGTATCTTACGCCAACAGTCGATTACAAATACATAAGTGACATGATAGAAAATGAAGGCTACTCCAAAGGTGGTGTCTATTATAGCACTTACGCCAACACTGGTCATTTCGCCCAAACTTCAGCAGGAACCGACTTAAGTTATCGTTTCAAGTGGGGGCGAGTCTATGCAGGTGGCGGCTGGAAGGCCAGCCATTTCACGGGGCAAAATGCCAAGAACTCCATCTATGCCTCATTCGGCTTCAATGCGCACGTGAAGGATTTTTCTTTCTATGGCGATGTAGATTACAATTCAAGAGATTACACGGCCTTGGCTTGCACAAAATACATGCAACTTTCCGTTGCCAACCTCCAAGTGAATTACAATATCACACCCGACTTTTACATTGGCATATGCCTACAGCATATCACTGGAGAATACCAAAGCAAGACGACCACCATAGATGGCTCTTTCCATTCCGTGACAGAGAATCATTACAAAGACAAGAAATTCCGTCCTTGGGCGATTCTGAGATATACTTTCCGTAAAAACGCAGACAAGAAGCATAAGCTTGGCAAAGTTTTGGATAGCACAGAAGAGGGTATCTCCATCTTAAGATAAAGCTATTTAGAATTAAGCACTCTGGCTAATTTCTTATGATGTTGTCAAAAAAAAATAAATATGAAGAAATTTTTCATTTTTCGTCAACATGATTCCATGCAATGTGGCATAGCCTGCTTGCAAATGGTATGCAAATATTTCGGCAGAGAATACTCTTTGGATTCTCTGTCGAAACTTTGTTTTGCTACAACGGAAGGAGTCTCTCTGTTAGGTATCAATGAGGCTGCAAATACACTTGGCTTGCATACTACATGCGCTAGAGCTACAACTATGGTACTAGGTGAAGTCCCTTTGCCTTGTATCCTTCATTGGAACCAAAATCACTTTGTTGTCTTGTATAAAGTCAAGAAAGGAAAGAACTTCTATGTAGCAGACCCAGGGAAGGGATTGGTTGTTTATACGTTAGAGGAGTTCAAGCAACATTGGATAAGCACGAACTCCAATGGTGAAGACAAGGGCATTGCTATGTTCTTGGAAACCACTCCTGCTTTCTTTACTTATAAGATGCAAGGTGAAGAGAACATCAAAGAGAAGCGGTCTTTCCGCTTTCTCTTCGGGTATGTAAAGAAATACCGCAAGTACTTCGGACAAATCATCTTGGGCTTGATAGTCGGGAGCCTCTTGCAGCTTGTCCTGCCGTTTCTCACTCAGTCCATCGTGGATGTCGGCATCAAGAATCAAGATATTGGCTTTGTTTGGCTTATTCTGTTGGGACAGTTGATGCTTACAATCAGCAGAACGGCAATAGACTTTATCCGCAGATGGTTGTTGCTTCACATTTCCTTACGTATCAACATATCATTGGTAAGTGACTTCTTCATCAAGCTATTGAAACTGCCTATGTCTTTCTTTGATACGAAACTCATGGGCGACTTGATGCAGAGAATGAACGACCATAGCCGTGTGAACAACTTCCTTACTCAGCAGACGCTCAACATCGCTTTTGCCATGCTTACTTTCGTGGTATTTTCGGTGGTGCTGTTTTTCTATAACAAATTGGTGTTTGTCATTTTCTTGTTGGGAAGCATTCTCTATGGTGTATGGATGACCTTATTCTTGAAGCGAAGAAAGGTACTTGATTACGAACTGTTTGAGCAGCAAGCTATCAACAACAACAAAACTTACGAGTTTATCACCTCCATGCAGGAAATCAAGTTGCAGGATTGTGAGCAGCGTAGACGGTGGGAATGGGAGGACACGCAAGCAGACTTGTTTGGAGTGCAGATGAAATCACTCAAACTCCAACAGACACAGGAGGCAGGAAGTATCTTTATCAACGAGGTGAAGAACATCATCATCACGGTAGTGGCTGCAACAGCCGTGATTCATGGGCAAATGACACTTGGTATGATGCTTGCCGTGCAATACATCATCGGACAGCTCAACTCACCAGTGGAGCAACTGATGAACTTCTTCTATTCTCTGCAAGATGTGAAGATTAGCTTGGAACGAATCAACGAGATTCACCAGATGGATGATGAGAACGGAAAGGTAGGCTTGCTAACTTCCATCGAGGACAAGAATGAGGGCATTGACATCAAGAACATCATGTTCAAGTACGACCCACATGCTTTGCGCAAGACCATAGATGATGTGAGCATTCACATTCCGCAAGGTAAGGTAACAGCCATCGTTGGCGCATCTGGCAGTGGAAAGACCACCCTCATCCGTTTGATGC
>OHNX01000722.1_pt1 | contig 13002 bp, 8 predicted proteins | sample 1569691 | NCBI WGS metagenome assembly OHNX01 (sample SAMEA3879507, study PRJEB24766) | human gut metagenome | biome: human-associated habitat; feature: feces | place: USA | collected 1985/1987
GCGCTTTTGGCTTCGCCGTTAACAATACGCAGAGCGGTTTTACGGCATACTGCCGCAATTTTGCGTTCCAGATTGCGCACGCCTGCTTCGCGCGTATAACCACGTATAATCATGCGCAGCGCATCTTCCGTTATGGAAAGCGTTTTGGCGGTTAAGCCGTTATTCTGGCGTTCTTTCGGCAAAAGATGCAGTTCGGCAATTTTTACCTTTTCATCTTCGGTATAGCTGGAAAGCTGCACTACTTCCATACGGTCGAGCAGCGCTGGCGGAATTGTTTCCACGGTGTTGGCCGTTACAATCCAGAATACCTGCGACAGGTCGAAAGGTATTTCAACATAATGGTCGCTGAAGGTGTTGTTCTGTTCCGGGTCTAAAACTTCAAGCAGTGCAGAAGCAGGGTCGCCGCGGAAATCGGACGACATTTTGTCCACTTCGTCCAGCAGGAAAACCGGGTTCATAACGCCGCAGGTTTGCATACCGTGAATAATGCGGCCCGGCATTGCGCCGATATAGGTGCGGCGGTGGCCGCGGATTTCGGCTTCGTCATGCACGCCGCCCAGCGACATGCGTGTAAATTTGCGGTCGATAGCGCGGGCAACGGACTGCGCCAGCGAAGTTTTACCAACGCCCGGCGGCCCGACAAGGCACAAAATTGGCCCTTTGCCGCTTTTGGTAAGAGCACGCACCGCAAGGTATTCCAAAATGCGCTCTTTAACTTTTTCAAGACCGTAGTGGTCTTTGTTAAGTACTTTTTCGGCGTGTTTTAAATCAAAGTTATCCTTGCCGTAAATGCCCCAGGGCAAAGCAAGAAGCGTTTCCACATAATTGCGGATAACGCCGCTTTCTGCCATCATCGGCGGCATTTTATACAAGCGGTCAAGCTCTTTATTAATTTTATCTGCTACTTCGGGCGGCAGGTCGCGGCCTTCCATCTGCTTTTTGTATTCGTCAACTTCGGCCTGGCGTTCGTCGCCTTCGCCAAGTTCCTTGTTAATAACCTTAATTTGCTCGCGCAGATAATATTCACGCTGGTTTTTTTCTATTTGTTTGCGTACTTCCTGCGTAATGTTTTTTTCGAGCTCGGCAATTTCAAGTTCTTTGCACAAAAAAGTATGCAGCTTGTGCATACGCTCTTTTACATCGGCAAGTTCCAGCAGTTCTTCTTTTTCGTCAATGCTGATTGTTAAATAACCGGCAATGATATCGGCAATTTCACCGGCGGTAGTTATGTTTTTAAAGTTAAGCATAACTTCGGTGGTTACTTTTTTGCCGGTAACAAGCCATTTTTCAAAACTTTGCAGCAGCACGCGGCGCATGGCTTCGGTTTCGGAATTTTCTTCCGGCTCAATGCTGGCTACCGGCATGGCAAAACCTTCAAGGTAAGTATCTTTAAAAGGCGCATCAATTAACGAAGTAAGTTCTGCCCTTTCAAGCCCCTGAATCAAAATGCGGATTGCACCGCTCGGCAGTTTTAAAAGCTGCTTAATTTCAGCAACAACGCCATAATTATACAGTTCTTCGCGTTTCGGGTCTGCGGTTTCGGCATCGCGCTGAGTTACCAGCAGTATTTTTTTATCAAGCTGCATGGCAGCATTAACCGCATTTATTGATTTATCCCTGCCTACATCAAGGTTTACCGTCATTCCCGGGAATACGATAATTCCTCTTAACGCCAGCAGGGGCATTAATTTTCCTGATGCTTCCATTTATATTAGCATCCCCCTATTTTATATTAAAATTCAAATCTCTTATAATTGTATCACAAAAGGCCCATAAAACCAAAAAGAGGGAAGGTTAAAATCCCCTTCCCCCATTATTTTTCTTTCAGCCTGCCGCCACAATCATTTTAGGTTCTGCATGATTACGGATGGAATCGGCCGTTACAATACATTTTACAACATCACTGCGCGAAGGCACGTCGTACATTACATTGCGCATTACCGCTTCAATAATGGCGCGCAGACCACGCGCACCGGCACTGCGTTTCAGTGCTTCTTCGGCAATGGCGTCGAGTGCATCCGGCTCAAATTCAAGTTCTACATTGTCCATAGCCAAAAAGTGCTGATACTGTTTTACCAGTGCATTTTTAGGCTCCTGCAAAATCTTAATCAGCGCAGCTTTGTCCAGTGCTTCAAGCGTTACAACAACCGGCAGGCGTCCAGCAAATTCCGGTATCAAACCGAATTTCATCAAATCTTCCGGCAATACCTTTTTAAAGGTATCCGTCAGGCTGATTTCGTCCTTGGTTTTAATATCGGCGCCAAAGCCCATATTCTTTTTGCCCGTGCGTGCGCTGATGATGCTTTCCAGCCCGTCAAATGCGCCACCGCAGATAAACAGAATATTTGTGGTATCAATCTGCAAAAATTCCTGGTGCGGATGTTTGCGCCCGCCCTGAGGCGGAACATTGGCAACCGTGCCTTCCAGAATTTTCAGCAGAGCCTGCTGTACGCCTTCGCCGGAAACATCCCTCGTAATGGAAGGATTTTCGGACTTGCGCGAAATTTTGTCAATTTCATCAATGTAGATAATGCCGCGCTGTGCGCGTTCAATATCGTAATCCGCATTTTGGATTAAACGCAGCAGAATGTTCTCCACGTCCTCGCCTACATAACCGGCCTCCGTTAAAGCGGTGGCGTCGGCAATGGCGAAAGGAACCTGCAATATTTTTGCCAGAGTCTGTGCCAGCAGTGTTTTGCCGCTGCCGGTAGGTCCAAGCATTAAAATGTTGGATTTTTGCAGTTCAACATCCTTGTCGCCGGGAACATGGTTAAGTTCGTAGTCAATGCGTTTATAGTGGTTGTAAACGGCTACGGCAAGGGTTTTTTTAGCTTCTTCCTGGCCGATTACATATTCATCCAAAATTGCTTTTATTTCTTTGGGTTTGGGCAGTTCGGCAATTTCAGTATGGTTTACAGCCCTTGCCCGCATTTCTTCTTCAAGCATTTCATTGCAGAGTTTTATACACTCATCGCAAATAAACAAATCACCTTCGCCAAGCACTTTGCTGAACATTTTGCTGACCTGCGCTTCGCGCTTGCCGCAGAAAGAGCAAACCGGGGCATCATGGTGATTGTCCCCACCGAATTTCATTTTGAGTATCTCCTTAAAGCCTTTATTTTTCATTAGCAGGTTTACGCGATACCACTTCGTCAATCAGGCCGTATTCTTTGGCCTGCTGGCTGGACATGTAGTTATCGCGGTCAGTATCCTGCGCAATCTTTTCTTTGGTTTGTCCGGTATGGCTGGCTAAAATACCGTTCATTTCATCACGGAGGCGCAGAATTTCACGCGCGGTGATTTCAATTTCGGAAGCCTGCCCCTGAACGCCGCCCAGCGGCTGATGAATCATAACTCTGGAGTACGGCAGGGCAAAGCGTTTGCCCGGAGCACCGGCAGCCAGAAGCACGGATGCCATGCTGGCGGCCATGCCCATGCAGATTGTGGAAACATCAGGCTTTATGTACTGCATTGTATCATAAATTGCCAGGCCGGCGCTTACGCTGCCGCCCGGGCTGTTAATGTAGAGATGGATATCCTTATCGGGGTCTTCCGACTCTAAAAAGAGCAGCTGGGCGATAACGAGATTGGCCATAGTATCATCTATTTCGCCGGTAACAAAAACTATCCTGTCCTTTAAAAGGCGGGAATATATATCGTAAGAGCGTTCTCCGCGGTTTGACTGTTCTACAACTATTGGCACATAATTCATTATTGTCACACCCCTTTACTGTGGTTTAACCGCGCTTAAATTATTTCGCGCTGTCAATGATTACATGGGCAGCTTTGCGGCGCAGAATGTTTGCGAGCAGCAGGCCCATAGTGCCATTGGATTTAATGATTTTCTTAACGTCTTCAAGAGTTGCGCCATGCTGGGAAGCGATAGCGGAAAGTTCGCTGTCAACATCTTCCATGGATACCTGGATGTTTTCAGCTTTGGCAATAGCGTCAAGAACGAGGTCGGTTTTAACGTTTTCAACAGCAGCGTCATGCTGGCGTTCACGAAGCTGTTTCATGTCGATGCCGCTGTACTGCATGTACTGTTCCAGAGTGAGTTTGCGTGCTTCAAGGCTCATGCGCATTTCGTCAATCATCTGGGTTACGCGGTCTTCAATCATGATTTCGGGAACTTCAAATTCCGCATTGGCAACTGCAAGGTCAATCAGTGCTTTTTCATAAGCAATCTGGGCATTGTTTTCAGCTGCTTTCTGCATGCGTTCTTTGTAGCTTGCACGCAGTTCTTCAACGGTTTTGCAATCGCTGTTTGCTGCTACATATTCATCGGTAAGTTCCGGCAGTTCTTTGCGTTTTACGTCCTGTACGTTTACTTTGAAGATTGCCTGTTTGCCGGCCAGTTCTTTAACAAAGTATTCTTCCGGGAAAGTTACGTCCACATTGGTGGAATCGCCTTTTTTAAGGCCTACAAGCTGGTCTTCAAAGCCGGGGATAAAGGAGTTGGAGCCAACTTCCAGAGGATAGCCTTTGCCTTCGCCGCCGCTGAACGGTTCGCCGTCAACGGTGCCTGCAAAGTCGATAATGGCAAAGTCGCCTTTTTCAATTACAGCGCCTTCTTCAGCTTCTACCATTTTTGCATGGCGGCTGCGCAGGCCCTGTACCTGTTCTTCAACTGCTTCGTCGGTAACTTCAACTGCTTCTTTTTCTACATGCAGTTCTTTGTAATCACCAAGTTTAACTTCCGGTTTGAGGGTTACTTTAATGGTAAGTTCCATATCTTTGTTTTCTTCAAATACGGAATCTTCAACCTTCGGGTCGGATACCGGAATCAGTTTTTCCTGTTCCAGAGCTTCGGTATAGCACTGGTTAGCAACCAGTTCAAATGCTTCTTGTTTTACTGCTTCTTTGCCATAGTGCATTTCGATAATATTGCGGGGGGCTTTGCCTTTACGGAAGCCGGGGATATTTACCTGGCCTGCAATTTTTGCAACGGCTTTTTTAAAGCCTTTGTTTACTTCCTCTGCGGGCAAAGTGATTTTAAGAGTTGCGTCGTTGCCGACTCTTTCTACTGTTACGTTCATTAATAAATCCTCCCTTAATTATATGTGCTGATTATTACAGCATGTTTTTTACATCGGTTTTATTGTTAAAAATGCAGCTGTTTACACACATTGCTCATAATATAATATCACAACCAGCGGTACTTGACAAGAATTTTACTGCTATTCCTACAATATATCATTATTCTTTTCTGAATAAATTCAAAAAACCCGGCAGTAAACTGCCGGGCTGACAATTCATGGAGCGGAAAACGAGATTCGAACTCGCGACCCCCTCCTTGGCAAGGAGGTGCTCTACCACTGAGCTATTTCCGCAAATGGTGCCTCAGCACAGAATCGAACTGTGGACACAAGGATTTTCAGTCCTTTGCTCTACCAACTGAGCTACCGAGGCATAATGGCGACCCGGATGGGACTCGAACCCACGACCTCCGCCGTGACAGGGCGGCATTCTAACCAACTGAACCACCGGGCCTCATGTCAGTGTCCTGACAGATATAAATACTACCATAAAACTATGAGAAATGCAAGCCTTTTTGCAAATTTTTGTAAAAAATTGTTTAATTTAGTTTTAAGCCTTAAATAAAATATTAAATCAGCCCGCTTTGTGGTATAATATTAATTGAGTATTTGTAACAAACAGTAATAATATATACGGGAGGTAATCCATATGCTTCAAACCCCGGATTGGGCGGCAGGCCGCGACTATCTGCGCCAGAATGCGCCCGAACTTATTCCTTTTATAGATAAATATGGTGACTGCACATTGCAGCCCGAATCCCCTGAAAATTACTTCGGCACTCTTGTTACGGGCATTGTATCCCAGCAGCTGCCGCCGCAGGTAAGCATTGATATGGTAAATAAATTAAAAGCGGCTGTCGGTACGCCCATCACGCCGCAGGCGGTTGCCGCTGCAAGCGACGAAGCCCTGTGCAGCTGCGGCATTATGATGCAGAAGGTAAATTACCTTAAAGCCTTTGCCGATGCCGTTTTAACCGGCAAAGTAACGATGGACAAGTTTGACAGCATGACCGATACGGAAATTACCAAGCAGCTTATGCAAATTAAGGGGCTTGGCCAGTGGACGGCAGAAATGTTTTTGCTGTTGGCTTTGTGCCGCACGGATATTGCGCCGACGGCGGATTTTATCTTCCAGAAGCGTGTAAAAGAGATTTTTAATTTAAGTGCCCTGCCCAAGCGCAAGCAGATTATGGAGCTGACGGAACACTGGCGTCCGTGGCGTTCGCTTGCCGTTTGGTATTTGTGGCAGGAAGTTTAAAAAGCGCATAAAAATAACCCGTTACCGGCCTAAACCGGCAGCGGGTTATTTTATGTTGAAGGGTATTAACTGTTTAAATGCCTTGTGGCAGCCCTGTTTACATCAAAAACGTTTATCAGCTCGGTTACCGCCTGGCTGGGCGATACTACTCCGTTGACAACCGCTTCCATTACGGCAGGCATTCTGCCTTTAATAACAGGGTCTTCGTAGAACAGGTTGTGCAGATGTTCGTTAATCATGCTGTTAACCCATGCCAGCACCTGTTCTTTGCGGCGGCGTTCAAATACGCCGCTTTCTTTGGTAACTTTTTCAAATTTGCGCATAACGGCCCACAGCTCTTCAAGCCCTGTTTTCTGCAGAGCCGAGCAGCGGTAAGCGTGCGCCTTCCAGCCTTCGGTATACGGGCGGATAAATTCAATCATGCGCTCGTATTCGCCCTGGGCAACAATGGCCTTGGGCAGGTTATCGCCGTCGGCCTTGTTGACGACAATTGCATCGGCAAGTTCCATAATGCCTTTTTTAATGCCTTGCAAATCGTCGCCGGCGCCCGTAAGCACAACCAGCATGAAAGTCAACCATTGACCTTACCGTGGTTTCCGACTGGCCTACGCCGACGGTTTCCACAAGTATTACATCGCAGCCTGCCGCTTCGCACAAAAGCATTGTTTCACGGCTTTTGCGCGCAACGCCGCCCAGCGTGCCCTTTGCCGGGGACGGACGGATAAAGCAGTTAGGCTCGCGCGATAAAAGCTGCATTCTTGTCTTGTCACCTAAAATTGAACCGCCGGTGATGGAGCTTGTGGGGTCAACCGCAAGTACGGCTACATGATACCCCATTTTGCAAAGCATCATGCCGAAGGCTTCAATAAAGGTACTTTTACCGGCGCCCGGCACACCTGTAATGCCGATGCGCAGCGCTTTGCCTGTACGCGGCAAAAGTGCCTGCAATACACGCTGAGCCTTATCAAAATCTTTCGGTGCATTACTTTCAATTAAAGTAATAGCCTGAGAAAGGATCATACGGTTACCTTCGCTGACGCCCTTAATAAGCTCTTCCGGCGACAGGCGTTTGCGTACAGGAAAACGTTTCATTGCCGTTTCGGGAACGTATTTTGTTTCCGTAACGCTGTTTACCGCACTGTCAATGCCGCGCATAACAGAGCAGGCAAAATTAGGGTCTTTTTTCAGCGGCACCCAGCTTGGGCGCGGGTCTTTTTCACCAGTTTCAGGCATTTAAATCACCTCAATCCTCTTTAGCTCCTTCTTTAGCGCGTTCTACAAGCATCTTAAGCAGTTGTACGCAGCATTTAGGGATATTGGTACCAGGCCCGAAGATAGCAGCGGCACCATGTTCATACAAGTAATCATAATCCTGCGCCGGGATTACGCCGCCGATGGTAACGAGGATATCCTCGCGGCCGCGTTTTTTAAGTTCTTCAACCAGCGCCGGGAGCAGGGTTTTGTGGCCTGCTGCAAGAGAGGAGAAGCCAACCATATGTACGTCGTTGTCCACTGCGTCCTGAGCGGTTTCTTCCGGAGTCTGGAACAGCGGGCCAACGTCAACGTCCCAGCCCATATCCGCAAAGGAGGTTGCCAGTACTTTCTGTCCTCTGTCGTGACCGTCCTGGCCCATTTTGGCAAGGAAGATACGAGGACGGCGGCCTTCAATTTTTTCAAATTCATTAGCAAGCTGATTAGCTTCTTTAAGGTCATCGCTGCCGCCGAATTCGGTGGAATACACGCCGGATACGGTATGGATAACCGCGTTGAAACGTCCGGAAACTTTTTCAACCGCATCGGAAATTTCGCCGAGGGATGCACGGTCGCGTGCTGCCTGTACGGCCATTTCCAGCAGGTTGCCGTTGTCCCTGCTTTCAGCAGCCTTGGTAATAGCTTCAAGGTCGCGGCGTACTTTATCGTTATCACGGTTACGTCTCAATTCTTCAAGGCGTCTGATTTGTGCATTGCGTACTGCGGTGTTATCAATGGACAGTACGTTCAGCGGGTCTTCCTTCAGCAGGCGGTATTTGTTCAGGCCGACAATGGTTTCTTTACCGCTGTCGATGTTAGCCTGACGGCGTGCAGCGCATTCTTCGATACGCATCTTAGGCAGACCGGTTGCAATAGCTTTGGCCATGCCGCCCAGTGCTTCGACTTCCTGGATATGTGCCCAGGCACGGCGGATGATTTCGTTGGTGAGGTATTCCAGATAGTAGGAACCGCCCCAAGGGTCGATAATCTTGCAGACCTTGGTTTCATCCTGAATGTAAAGCTGGGTGTTACGTGCAAGACGTGCGGAGAAGTCAGTCGGCAGTGCGATTGCTTCGTCAAGCGCATTGGTGTGCAGCGACTGGGTGTGGCCGAGCGCTGCGGACATTGCTTCCATACAGGTACGGGCAATGTTGTTGAACGGGTCCTGTTCGGTAAGGGACCAGCCGGAAGTCTGACTGTGAGTACGCAGTGCCATGGATTTCGGGTTCTTTGCGCCGAAGCTCTTCAGAATCTTTGCCCACAGTACACGTGCAGCCCTCATCTTGGCTACTTCCATAAAGTAGTTCTTGCCCATATCCCAGAAGAAGGACAGACGTTTTGCAAAAGCGTCTACCGGCAGGCCAGCCGCTTCGCCGGTGCGGATATATTCCATGCCGTCGGCAAGAGTATAAGCAAGTTCCAGGTCGCAGGTTGCGCCGCATTCCTGAATGTGGTAACCGGAAATGGAAATGCTGTTGAACTTAGGCATGTATTTGGTGGTGTATTCAAAAATATCGCCGATAATACGCATTGACATTGCAGGCGGATAAATATAGGTGTTACGAACCATGAACTCTTTCAGAATATCGTTCTGAATAGTACCGGCCATAATGGATTTATCTACGCCCTGTTCTTCACCGGATACGATGAAGAATGCCATGATCGGCAGTACAGCGCCGTTCATTGTCATGGAAACGGACATCTGGTCCAGAGGAATACCGGAGAACAGAATGTTCATATCCAGCATGGAGCAAACGGATACGCCTGCTTTACCAACATCGCCTACAACGCGCGGGTTATCTGCGTCGTAGCCGCGGTGGGTCGGCAAGTCGAACGCAATGGAAAGGCCCTTCTGGCCTGCGGCCAGGTTGCGGCGGTAAAATGCGTTGGATTCTTCTGCGGTAGAGAAACCTGCGTATTGACGGACGGTCCACGGACGGAAAACGTACATTGTGGAATAAGGCCCGCGCAGGAACGGAGGAATACCGCTCATAAAATCAAGATGGTTGCATTTATCATAAATGTCTTTGGTATAAAGCGGCTCAACGGGAATACGCTCCAGTGTAGTATCGTAAAGCGCGTCATAACCTTCACCCATCTTGGCTTCCAGATTTTTCTTCCATTCCTCATAAGAACAAGAGGGATGGTCAGGAAGAGAGATTTTCGTGAAATCAGGATTCATGCTCGTCATTATTCAATCATCCCCTTCTTCTTCTGCAGCATGCGCAAAATTTCATAGCAGTTAGCAGAGACGCTGATAAAATCATCTACGCCGGCAGCTCTGTACTGTTCTTCCAGGTCTTTCGGTGCAGCGCCTGCAAGGAACAGGGTTGCGCCTTCAGGCAGAACTTTTTTAAGTTCAGGTGCCAGTGCAGGTACGATTTCCGGATAAGTAGCATCGGTGGAGCAGATAACGGCAACGTCATAATGTTCGGCAGCAGCGGCTTTTACGCATTTTTCAATAGCGGTACCGTCTTCGCCGTCCTGGAAGCCGTCGTTCAGATGAACGTTGAATTCGCCAACCTGCAGGAAGCTGGTGGAGAAATCTGCCCTTGCTTTATGCTGAGGAATCGGTCCCATGTTGGCAAGGAATACTTCGATGTTTTTGCCGGTTTCCTTTATGTATCTTTCGGTATCGAAACGCAGTGCTTCATAGCGTTCGGTCCAGTGATGAACAGCAATCGGCTCAACGGTTACATCGCCTGCGGCTGCGCCTCTTGCAGCGGCAACCTCGGCAACGGTAGCGCCTGCGGCGAAAGCATCTTCTGCTTTTTCAACAGTGTCAACGCCGGCAAGCTTTTCTTTAAGATATTCGGTGTCGATATCACCGCGGAAAGCTTCAACAGCGGCAACGCGCAGTTTTTTAAGTTTTTCCGTATCTTCGGGGCGCGGGTCAAGCGGTTCTTCCGTCATGTTCGGATACATGTTAACGCCAACGGCGCGGTCTTTGCGGTAATCAAGGTTTTTAAAGCGCTGTTCAAGCACGGCGGCAATGGTTTTCTGCGGATAACCTTCTTTTAAAGCAGCGGTAATGCCGCCCATGCCTTCAACCTTCTGGAATTCGGCCCAGATTTTTTCGGCAATTTCTTTGGTCAGGCTTTCAACTGCCCAGGAACCGCCGGCAGCGTCAATCGGGCGCAGCATGCCGAATTCTTCCTGCAGCATAACATGCAGGTTTCTTGCGATACGGCGAGAGAATTCGTCGCCTTTGCGGATCATCTCGTCAAACGGAGCGTTTTCGTAGGTGTTTACGCCGCCGACAACGCTGGAGAACGTCTGCGTGGTATTGCGCAGCATATTAACATACGGGTCGATAACGGTTTTGGTAAATCTGGAAGAACGGCCGTGTACCATAATGCTGCGGTCGGCTTCTTCAGCACCGAATGCTTCCATAATGGCTGCCCAAACCTGGCGCAGTGCGCGCAGTTTGGCAATTTCCATAAAGAAGTTAGCGCCCTGGTTAAAGCAGAAATACAGCGAAGATGCTGCGTCTTTCAGGCTTACGCCGCGTTTAAGCATCTGGCGGATGTATTCAACGGCTTCGGCAAAGGTGTAAGCAACTTCCTGTACGGCTTCAGCGCCGCCGTCGGTAAATACTTCGCTGCGTACAAATACGGTGCGCAGTTCGGGTGCGTTTGCTTTAGCCCATTTAATGCTTTCAGCCATATCGTCATACAAAGCGTCAAGGCTTGCTTTGCTGCTACCTTTTCTAATCAGCTCGCCCAGCGGGTCAGCGCCAATAACGCCGCGCAGGCATTTAACATCTTTGCCCTGTGCTTTAAGCACGGCGCTGGTAAGGCCCAAAAGGTTAACTGCGGTTGCGCCGGTGTACATCATAACCGGATATTTTTCAAAATCCAGTCCGTTTAAAAGTACATTCATATCGTCCGCAGTAGTTACGTTGACGCCCTCGTCGCCGGGTTTTTCGGCGTCGGCAACGTCAACCGCGTTAAGGGTTGCCGTATCAAACTTAATGTTATAAACAGTAGAACCCTTATCTATTTCATGCTTCAGCAATTCATTGTTTTCAGCCGGCATCGTTTCATCGCAGCTCTGGGCAATGCCCCAGGGCTCATGGATATAACCGTTAACCGTGCTGCCGCGTAAAAAGTCGCCCATGCCGGGATAATCATCAGTCGGCAGAATTTCATCGGTATCCTTACGGGTGTAAATAGGTTTAAAGGTAATGCCCTCATAGTTTTTGGTGTACATTATCTTGTCAAACGGTTTGCCTTTAAGCAAAGCGTTGCAGGCTTCAACCCATTCGTCCCATGTCGGCGGTGTAAATTCGTCAAAAGTTACTTCCGGAAACTCGGTAACTTTTTCCGACTTTCTCAACATGGCTTCAAGTTCTTTATCCGTCAAAGGTTTATCGCCGATAACGTCAACTGCTTGTTTTTGTTGTTCTTCAGCCATACTTATATCCTCCTTTATTTAATAAAACGGCTTTAAAACTAACACATGTTTTAATAATCACCCCCTTAAATATCTATGCGGCATAACGCCGCTTGTCAGCTTTGCGGCTTAAATTCCTTAAGCCTTCTATATTCCACTCTCGTCCTGCCGTGTTCACGCTCTGGTGTCATCGAATCGTTAACAATCAGGCTGCCGAGAGCTGCTGCCGGTTCACTGCCGCGGCACTGCAAAAAATTAACATAATATTCAATCTGAGGCAGGTCTTCACCATCGGCATAAAAAACCTGCAGCATGTTATCATCGGCTTTGGCCGCATAAGGGCTTACAGCTTCAAAAAACGCAGTTAAAACACTGCCTACGTCAATAATTTTGGGGTTGAACCCAACCGCCGCGCCAAAGGCTGCCGTACCGTCAAAGGCAATGCCCTCGCCCGGCACAACTTCTTCAACGCCGCGCAAATCTTTAAAAATTTCTTTTGCATCATAGCCATCGCCACCGGCGAGAAAAATCCTTTTCATCGTTCTGCCTCCTTTTCAGCCAAAAAATAAAGCCATCATATTCCGCTAAGTATGATGGCTTTATTCATTTACAGTTCTAACCGTAAATGAAGTGGAGAGGAAAAAACATTTAACTAGAACTTGAGAATGTCAATTGGCAGTTTGTCCAGAACTGCGGCAAACAACACGGACAACATCGATGGCCTGACTAACTCCTGTGTCACGCCATCATATGACACAGGCCGGATAAAGGAAATAAAAAACCGTTTTCCAAAGCAGGGCAGTTATAACTGTCCTTTTGAAAAACGGAAAAAGTCTAAGCAACATATTTTAACTATGTTCCAAACACTTCTCCCCGTCTCTCGCAGGTCAAATGAAGATGTATCTTACAGGCAGTTCTTCTGACTCAGATTCATCGCTTCCTTCGCCTTCCCAGCTTTGGCCAGTGACATTAATGAAGGTTGCTCCTCTTTACAGCGGCGGGACCGTGCCGGACTTGCACCGGCTTCTCTATTAAGTTTCCACACCTGTAATTCCATATTGA
>OHNX01000726.1_pt1 | contig 12965 bp, 10 predicted proteins | sample 1569691 | NCBI WGS metagenome assembly OHNX01 (sample SAMEA3879507, study PRJEB24766) | human gut metagenome | biome: human-associated habitat; feature: feces | place: USA | collected 1985/1987
CAAATGGCATTTTGATGAAGATACCCGGATAATTCCCATCATCGTTCCGCGCAATTATCTGAACCTCTATAACTTTGGCTTTGCACAAAGCCGGAGTCTGCCGAAACTCTCCGAAGGTTTGATGAGTCTGGTACAGATGGATATCATGATGCGGGGCAACGGACGTGTGGAACAATATAAAGGCAACATTGTAGGATTCTCCAACCGGCTGAATACCATTCTCGTCCCCCAATCCTTCATGGACTGGGCCAACAAGAATTTTGCACCGGAAAAAGAAGCTGAACCGTCCCGACTTATTGTGGAAGTGAAGAATCCTACCGACACAGCCATCACCGACTATTTCCAGCAAAAGAATTACGAAACCGAAGGCAACAATCTGGATGCCGGAAAGACAACTTATTTCCTGCGCCTCATTACAGCTATTGTCATGGGAGTAGGACTGTTCATCAGCATTCTGTCATTCTACATCCTGATGCTGAGCATCTTCCTGCTTCTCCAAAAGAATACGGTAAAACTGGAAAACCTGCTGCTGATAGGATATAGCCCTACGCGGGTAGCCACGCCTTATTATATACTGACAGTAGGGCTGAATGTACTGGTACTGCTCCTCGCCATCGGCTGCGTGGCATGGGTACGCAGTTACTATATAGAAGTAGTCCAAAACCTCTTCCCGCAACTGGAGAGCGGTTCACTGCTTCCATGCATATTGACCGGTTGCCTATTATTTTTTGCTGTATCACTGCTGAATATTTTGGCAATAGGCAAAAAAATTATCAGTATCTGGAAAGGGGGAAAATAAAGATGGGAAAAATCCATCCAACAGATATAAAGTTCATGGTAGTGTTGGTATTATGTCTCAGCATGGCATTTCCCATCTCTGCCAATGACTTTCTATTCACTTCCATTGACACCTCGCACGGTCTGAGTGATAACCAGATACGCTATATCCTCCAACTTCCGGACGGAAGAATGGTATTTACCACCACCCAGAACGTCAATCTGTATGATGGAGCCAACTTCACCTCTCTGCAGCCTACCCCCGAATATATATATCCGCTGAAACAATACAAGGGCTTCTACCATGTCTATCTGAGCGGTGATTCCCTCTTGTGGATAAAGGATTACCAACGGCTGATGTGCATCAATCTCCATAACGAGCGATACATTGCCAACCTGGACTCCGTCTTTCAACAGAAAGGTATGCAGCATCCCATAGAGGATTTGTTTGCGGACGAACGGGGGCTCGTCTGGGTAATCAGCCATGGCGAGCTGTTACAGCCGGAACTTTCCTTCCGATTGAAACTGTCTGAAGGCCGAGGAACAATACAAGACCTGACTGCAGACGAAGAATCTCTGTATCTGTTCCATGACACGGGAGAAATCGTGTGCTATGATGTAAAAAACGGAAAACAACAGTATGACATTGCCGCATATCCCCGGACGGAACAAGAGAAGTTCCAAAACACCTCCCTCATACTCAGAGGAAAAAACGGATTCTATCAACTGCGCAACGGCTCTAAAGGAGGATTTTTCCATTTCGACCTCCATAAGCGAGCATGGGAGAAGCTGATGGAAACAGAGTATACCCTCAATACACTGATGATCTCCGCAGATGAGAAAGCATACATCAGCTGCATCCGTGGCTTTTGGATTATTGACCCCGAAAAGAGGACACGCCACTACATGCCCACCTTGAGGACCCGAAAGGGCAACGTCCTTGCTACAGAAATCAGTACGATTTTCCAGGACCGGCAAGGAGCTTTATGGTTCGGAACATTCAACAGAGGATTGCTGTACTACCATCCGGCCTTATATAAGCACATCCACATAGACAAGAAGGATTTCCCCCTATCACTTGAAAGAAATACAGCCGTAGCAAACATATAGTCTTGTCAATCGCCATCATTGCGGCAAGCATCCGCCTCTACATACACCGCACCCGGAAGGAGATGGAACGGAAACACAAAGAAGAAATCCTTTTGCTCCGCATCCGCAACTTGATAGAGCAGTGCAACCGTTATGAAGCGGAACAAAAGAAATCACCGGAAGGACAAAACATAACTTGTGTACATAGCCATACCGAACCTCCCCAAACAGAAAACAAGCAAGACGCATCCGAATCTGTTTTCCTGACAAAAGCTATCGAACTGGTGGAAAAAAACCTGCATGTACCCGGCTACTCCGTAGAGCAGCTAAGCCGCGACTTGTGTATGGAACGCACCGGACTTTACCGGAAACTGGTAGCCATGCTCGACCAGTCCCCCAGCCTCTTCATCCGCAACATCCGCTTGCAACGTGCGGCACAACTCATCCTGGAAGGCAGCCTCAGCATTACGGAAATCGCAGAGCGTACCGGCTTCAGCAGTTCCAGCTATCTCAGCAAATGTTTCCAGGAAATATACGGCTGCCGTCCCTCGGAATATGCGGAGAAAATGCAGAAATCAACCTGAGTATTGTTCCGTTTCAACAAGATTGTTGCCACCTAAAGGGGATTCAAGGTTACTTTTGCAGCATAATTTTAAAAGAACCATGAAAATGAATTTTATGAAAAGAGCCGGCTTCGTGCTGACTTGTGCAACCATGCTTGCAAACTTGTGTGCCGCCCAGAACACAGAGCGCACACCTCAAGGAATGAAATGCACCACACAAGGAATGGACATCCGTGTGGAATTCTATTCGCCTTCCATTGTGCGGGTTTACAAAACTCCCGAAGGCAAACCCTACAACAAAGAAAGTCTGGTAGTGGTCAAATCACCCGAAACGGTCAAAGTGGACTTTTCGGAGGAAGCAGGACAAACCGTGCTGAAATCTTCTATATTGAAAGTTCTTGTCAATCCGGCAACCGGAGGCATCAGTTTCCATACCATCGCCGGCAACGAGCTGCTGAAAGACAAGGACTACGGCACCTCTTTTGCCGATAAGAATGATGCCGGCACTCCCTCCTATCAAGTAAGGGGCTCTTTCCTATTGGATAAAGACGAACCCATCTACGGAGTAGGACAAGTGATGGACGGCAAATTCAACCGCCGCAACTCCATGCACCACATGCAGAACGAGAACATGTTCACCTATTCTCCTTATTTCATGTCGCCCGTGAAAGGCTATGCCGTATATTGGGACAACTACTCCATTTCAGAATTCATGGATACTCCGCAGGAACTCGCTTTCCAGAGCCTGGGACACTGTGCGGACTATTATTTCATGTATGGCGGAAACGCCGACGGCATCATCGCCCAGGTGCGCGACTTGACGGGACACTCCCCCATGCTTCCGTTGTGGACCTATGGTTTCTTCCAAAGCAAGGAGCGCTATCATACGCAGGAAGAAAGCCTGAATGTCTTGAAGAAGTATCGCGAGCTGCAAATTCCCATTGACTGTATGATTCAAGACTGGCGCTACTGGCCCGAATATCAGAAGACGGACAGTGCGTGGAACTCACACAGCTTTGACCCTGAGCGCTTTCCCAATCCCAAGAAGTGGGCCGACGAAATACACAAACTGAATGCCAAGCTGATGATTGTGGCATGGCCCGGCTTTGGTACCCACACAGAGCAGCGCAAGGAGCTGAATGCCAAAGGCATGATTATCAATTTTGATACCTGGCCTCCACAAAGTGGCGCACGCCCCTACGACGTCTACAATCCCGAAGCAAGGGACATTTATTGGAAATATCTGAATAAAGGCATTTTCAGTTACATCGGCAACGACGGCTGGTGGCTCGATTCTACAGAGCCCGACCATATCAACCGACAAGAATCGGACTATGACCTCCCCACTCACTTGGGATCTTACCGGAGTGTAAAAAATGCCTACTCACTGATGCACAACAACGGAATAGCCTCGCATCAAAAGGCTTTGAGCAAAGACAAACGCGTTGTCATCCTGACCCGTTCCGGATTTATCGGACAACAACGTTACGGTTGCAACACCTGGAGTAGTGACGTGACCTCCACTTGGGACATGCTGGAGAAACAGATTCCTGCCGCACTGAACTACACCTTAATGGGCATTCCGAACTGGAACAGTGACATAGGCGGCTTCTTTGCCGGACGCTGGAACCAAGAAGGGGGAGCCAAGAACCCCAAATACCAAGAACTGTATGTACGCTGGATGCAGTTCGGCACTTTCTGCCCGATGATGCGTTCGCACGGTACGGAGTTGCCCCGTGAAATCTGGAACTTCGGCAAGCGTGGCGAGTGGTGTTTCGATGCCCAGGAGAAGATGATTAATCTGCGCTATCGCCTTCTGCCCTACATTTACAGCACTTCCTGGGATGTGTCCCACAATGACGGTACATTCATGCGTCCTTTAGTAATGGATTTTGCAGCAGATTCTAAAACACATGAAGTTGGCGGCGAATTTCTTTTCGGACGCTCCCTACTGGTAGCACCGGTCACCCGGCCGGAAGTGACGGAATGGTCGGTTTACCTTCCTCAAGGCGCAGACTGGTGGGACTTCTGGAGTAACGAAAAACAGCAGGGCGGACAGACCTTGAACCGCTGTGTATCGAAAGAGATTCTGCCCGTCTATGTAAAAGCCGGCAGTATCCTGCCGTTCGGTCCCAAAGTACAGTATTCCGCCGAAAAGAATTGGGACAATCTGGAGATACGCATCTATCCGGGTGCCGACGGCACATTCACCCTCTACGAGGACGAAAATGACAACTACAACTACGAAAAGGGAGCTTATTCCACCATCCGCTTCCATTGGGACGACAAGGCTCGTCGCCTGACAATAGAAGAGCGGGAAGGCAGTTTTCCGGGTATGCTGAAAAGCCGCAAGTTCAAGGTTGTTCTGGTCGGTCAGAACTCCGGTACGGGAGACCGGCCGATGAAAGGCGGAAAGACAATAAGCTATGCAGGAAAGAAAAAAAGTATAAAGCTGTAACAGTAAAAAGGAGGAACGTGTCAAAACTACCTTACTATTTTTTAGGCGCGGATTACGCAGATTTCAAGAATTCAATTTGCATAGTCCGCGTTATTCCACGTAATCCGCGCCTAATATTACAGCATAATGAAGTGGTCATATACTTTATTAAAAAGGAAACAGCAACGGCAACACAAATACCATCACCACTCCCATAATAATCTGCAACGGGAGCCCCACTTTTATATAATCCATGAATGTATATTGTCCTGCCGGCATCACCAGTGCATTGGGCGGTGTAGAGAATGGAGAAGCGAAACACATGCTTGCCGCAACCGTCACGGCAAACAAGAACGGAACGGGACTTACTCCAATCTGAACCGCACTTTGAAGAGCAATAGGGGCCATCAGCACTGCCGTCACCGTATTGCTGATGAACATGGTCATCAATGAAGTGGTGAAATAGATACCTGCCATCAACACAATAGGACCATAACTGCCCAATCCGCTCACAAGACTGTTGGATATATATTCCGAGGCACCGGTTTTTTCGAGTGCAAGAGACATGGGGAGCATGGCTGCAAAGAGCACAATCGTTTCCCAGTTTATCGTTTTATAGGCGGCTTCCACATTCCTGAAACATCCCGTCAGCACCATCAGCAAGCCGGCAATCATCACCGCTGTCACCGGGGCCACGGGAATAAAGTCGAAGACCATCATGGCAACCATCAGCACCATGATAGCGGCAGCTATGGGCGCTTTATAATCCAGCGTCACTTTGGCGGCTTCTGCCAAAGGCTGCCCCAATACCACCCAATCGGAATCTTCCCTGCTTATCCGTGCGATGTCCTGCCACGCACCCTGCACCAGCAAAACATCGCCACTATGCATACGCTCACGTCCCAATTCACGTAATATATATTCCTTCTTACGACGGATGCCCAATACATTTACATTAAATTTATCACGGAACCCTGCTTCCTTCACCGTCCGGTTCACAATATTGGAAGAGGGCATCAACACGATTTCGGCGATTCCGATGTCATAAAAGTCAAGGGACTTGTCGGCTTTGGAGGCTTCTTCAGTGGTATGCCCGTCGAGCATTTCCATTAAAAAGTCTTCAGCAAAACGATTTACGTTCGACACCTCTCCCGTAATGTAAAGCACGTCGCCCACCCAAATGGTCGTATCGGGCGATGCCAATTTCTGGGTAATGGTTTTCAGGAATCTATGTTGGGAAGAGTCTACACGCCGTACTTCAATGATATTCAGACCATACTTGCGGCGTACATCCAGGTCTATGATGGTTTTTCCTATCAGACGGGAGTCATTGACAGCCCTCAAACGGAACAGATTGCTGGAAAGTCCGTACTCCTGTACCAGTTGGTCCAATGATTTGCCCGACAATGTTCCGTCATTCTTTTTACCTTTCTTGGAGAGAAACCATTTGGTCAGAGGCATTAAAACCAAAGTTCCCACTATCACGCACACAATGCCCACCGGCAAAAAGGAGAAGAAAGACAGCGGTTCAAAGCCCGCTCCCGTCAATGTATTCTGAATGACCAAGTTAGGAGGCGTACCGATAAGTGTCATCATACCGCCCATGCTGCTGGCAAAAGCCAAAGGCATCAATAGACGGCTAGGATTCATTCCGGCACTCAGTGCCAAGCTCACCACGATAGGCAGCATCAAAGCCACCGTTCCCGTATTGCTCACAAAAGCACCAATGGCAGAGGTAACCAGCATCACCAGCAAGAAGAGTTTCAGTTCGCTCTTGCCCGCCAGCTTTAAAATGCGCGAACTTATCATTTTAGCCAGCCCGGTCTGAAAAATGGCGCCGCCCACAACGAACAAGCCCACCATCATAATCACCACCGAGTTGGAGAAGCCGGAAAGGGCCTCTTCAGGAGTAAGAATCTGAAATATCAATAAACCAATCAGCGCACAAAGCGCCACAATGTCCGAACGGACTTTGCCTGCTACAAAAAAGGCAGCGGAGAGAACAAGGATAATAAGGGTAATCAGCATAAATATGTATATTAAGAATGCACAAATATACTTATTTACGCATGATCACACAACCCCTTACTACCTCAAATTACTGATTCAGAACTCGAATTTTTCCAACTTCATGGCAGCCAGCCCCTGGATTTTGGGCACCAGGGCCACAAAATGGTCTGCTTTTTCATGGGCAGACAATGACTCTGCATCTTTCCATGTTTCACAAATCATAAGAACATCGCTGCGAGTGGCGCTCTCAAACACATCATAAGCAATGCATCCATTGTCCTTCAAGGAATATGCAACCAGTTCTTTGGCAGATTCCAATACTGCGGCACGGTTCTCCGCACTTACCTGAATAAAATTTAATCTAATCATACTTGTATAAATTTTAAGTGCATCGCAAATTTAAGCAGAATAAATATCTCCACCAACAAAAGTAAATTGTTATTAATTCCTTTCCCGCCGGATGAACCAATCTTTGGCAAGTATGTTGTCTCATCAGAATTGATTCTAACTTTAACTATTAAAAACTGACTTGATTATGAAATGTAAAGATTCTAATTTCTGGATTGGACTGGGAATAGGTTCGGTTGCCGGTGCATTGGCCTACCACTTCTCCCGTACGGAGAAAGCTAAAAAGCTGGAAGATGCCATATGCCGTGCCATCCACAAAGCAAGTGGCGAAGCCAAGGAGTTCATCAACACTGCTGAAGAAGAAGCATTGCACGTTGGCACCAAAGTAGCAGACAAGATGGCCCATGAGGCCCATGAGGCCGCAGAGAAAGCTGACAATCTGAAAAACAAGGTTCACAATTTTGCCGATGCTAAGAAATAAAACAAGCACTTGGAAACTTCTGAAGGGGTGTGTCAAAATTCACCACAGATTACACGGATTAACACAGAATGAGCTTAATCTACTGATAGTCAAAGATACTTATCTGTGCAAATCTGTGTAATCTGTGGTGAATACCAGTTTCGACACACCCTCGGATATTGGAGATTACCTTATGAAGACAAGTGGAAAGTGGACACTGGCATGTCTGCTATTGTAATTTAAACATTACGGGAACTGTGAATTTACAACGGACCGGTTTGCCTCGTTGCTCACCGGGTTTCCATTTGGGCATGGTGGAAATCACACGGATAGCTTCTTTGTCCAGATAGGGATCTACGCCTCTTACTACTTTTACATCTACGATGCTGCCGTCTTTGTTGACAACGAATTGTACTATTACGCGCCCCTGGGTTCCGGTCTCTTGTGCAATAGTCGGGTATTTTATACTCTTACCCAGATATTGCATCAGACTCATGCCATTATAAGAAAACTCGGGATTCTTCTCTACAACTTCAAAAATCTCATCCTCTACCGGAATCTCTTCATCTACGGTTGGAGATATGGGTTTGATGATTACAGCTTCACCGATTTCTTCGGAAGAGGCAATGGCTGTTTCTTTCACATTGTCATTATCATCCACAATTGTCAATACCTCGGCAATTGCAGGAGCTTGAGGGGGTGGCGGAGCTACTAATTCGGGTTGCTCCGTGATAGGAATTTCAATTTCCTGCTCAAATACGTTCTCGGTAATAGCACCGCTCATGTCAATCCTAACATCACGCTTCGACCATTCAAATGCAACGAACATGAAGACCAGCACAATTACATAACCTACAAGTAGCCAACTTGACTTCTTGTTTTCCAGGCTTGCTTTGGATGTTTTCTTGATTTCCATAATTTACAAGATTATTACCGTATAATGGTTGTCGCGAAACTAACATTATACAGATGTGATTAGTAAAATCATAAAACATGCGTACCCACTTGTTTCTGTATTAAAGATAAGAAAATGAATGTTATGTTGGTGTTTGATATGTAGTTATATATAGTTTTTTAAATTTGCTTTGATAATTTTTCTGCTTGTGGATTAAATAGTGTTGATATGTAAAAAGCACTTCCAACGTTCGCTTACGGAGGAAGTGCTTCACACAAAAACTAAACTAGACTTAACTAAACTATTCTATTGGGGGAGTTTCACAACTCCTATCTGTTCGGTGCAAAGATAAAAAAACATATTTTAATATGCAAAAGGATTCTATAATAAATCGACGTTTTTTCCGATTTTATCGACGGATTAGTCGATTTTTTTTAGCTTCTTTGGTCTAAAAATTCTTGAAAAGCTTGTTTATAGCTGTCACTTATCGGGATGTAATTCTTTCCGAACACGATGCGGCCACGGTCTATAATACGTATTTTATTCTTCTGAACAATGTAGGAACGGTGGACGCGCATGAAACGCGAGGCAGGCAGAAGTTCCTCCATTGCCTTCATGCTCATGAGAGACAGGATAGGCTTGGGAGAATCTTCCTCGTAGATTTTGAGATAGTCTTTCAGCCCCTCTATGTACAGAATTTTACTCAATTCGATTTGCACCAGCTTATACTCGCTTTTTACGAAGATGCTCTGAATCTCTTCCTTGGGCTGTTGCAGCAATTCAAACCATTGCACAGCCTTGTTGGCAGCCTGCAGAAAGTCGACGTAGGAGATGGGTTTCAGCAGGTAGTCCAGCGCATTGACTTTGTAGCCGTCTATGGCATACTGGTCGAAGGCGGTGGTAAAGACAATGCGGGTGCCGGAATCGACCATCTTCGAAAATTCCAGTCCGTTCAGTTCGGGCATCTGGATGTCGAGGAAAAGCAGGTCGATGTGCTTCTCGGGCAACTCCTTGATGGCTTGTACGGCACTGGAGTATTTACCGACCAACTCCAGAAACGGGGTCTTGTTGACGTAGCTTTCCAGCAACCCCAGGGCGAGGGGCTCGTCGTCTACAATGGCGCACTTCAGATTCATATCTTTATAATTAAAATAGATTTATACTCTTTCATGTCCTCACTCACTCCTTGCTGCCAGTCGTAACGGTCGGGATAGGTCAGTTCCAGACGCTTGCGCACCTGTTCCAGGCCGATGCCGCTTCCGCTTTTATCTGCCACGCTTTTGGGATGATAGCTGTTGGTTATTTCGCAATGTATCTCTCCGGGGCTTTCACTGAAGTGGATACGGATAAAGCTGGGCTCGGTGGGGGAGATGCCATGCTTGAAGGCATTCTCTATGAGGGAAATAAAGATGAGCGGAGCTATTTCCGTACGGCTGTCCGGTCGGACGTCTATCTTTGTTTCCACACGGACGTTGGCGGAGAGACGGATGCGCATCAGTTCGATGTAGTTGCGGATGAAGTCCATCTCCTTGTCCAGGGTGACGAAGTTCTGCTGATTGTCATACAGCACATGGCGCAGCAGTCGGCTCAGTTCCTGCACGGCAGTCTGTGCCTTGTCGGCATCGAAGGCGATGAGGGCGTAGATGTTGTTCAGCGTATTGAGCAGGAAGTGCGGGTTGAGCTGGTTGCGCAGGTTCTTCAACTCGGCTTCCGTGCGGCTTTTCTCGGCTTCGCGGCGGGCGGCGTCCATCTGCGCCCAGCGGCGGCTCAGCTTGATGGCAGCGCTGAGGCCGGCGGTGAGAATCATGGTCGAGACGTCGCGCAAGATGAATATCCATTTGGGAGGCCCCATGTGCTGACCGTCATCATCGCCGCGCATATGGTTTTGGAATGTGTATTCTTGCCAAAGGTGGGCGCCGGTGGTAATGCAGATGATGAGCAGTGTGTTCAGCAGGAGATACTGCCGGATGCGTCCCTCGAACAAGTAGCGGGGAATGAGGAGGCAGTAGTTGATGTAGAATACAAGGAAGAATGAGAGGGTACTGCTGCTACCGTGGCGCAGATAGTCCGCGAGGCTGATATTGAAGCCGCTGCGTGTCATCATCAGAAAGGGGAAACCGATGACGATACCCCAGACAATGATGTGTATCAGGGTTTCGATGCCGCGGCGGCGTGGGTTAGGGAGCTGTTGTTTCATCATGATACAAAGATAGGAATTTTAGGTGGATATTGGAAATATCCGCCGCCTGCGAAGCAAATCTCTGTTCGCAGGTTGCGGATAAGCGTTTCCAGGTTGCGGATATGTATCCCAAGCTTGCGGATGTCTATCCCAAGGCTTGGGATAGAGATTATCCTTGGTTTCGCATAACTTTTTTCCCTATTGCCGGAATTTTTTTTCCTAATACTTAAGAACTATTTGGCTAACTTCCGGCAAGGGAGAAAAGGTTATTCGTAGCGTATGGCCTCTATTGGGTCGAGGTCCGCAGCTTTCTTGGCGGGATACCAACCGAAGAACACTCCGGTGACGGTACATACGGCGAAGGAGAGGAATACACTCCACGGCTGGATGAAGATGGGCCAGTGGGCAACGCCCTTCACTATCAAGCTGGCTCCGCATCCGATGATGACGCCGATGATGCCTCCGGTGATGCTGATGAGGATAGCTTCGATGAGGAACTGGCTCAAGATGTCGACACCGCGGGCGCCTACACTCATGCGCAGGCCGATTTCGCGCGTGCGTTCCGTCACCGATACGTACATGATGTTCATAATGCCGATGCCGCCCACTACGAGCGAAATGCCGGCTATGCAGGCAAGCAGCGTGGTCATCAGGTCGGTGGTGGAGTTCAGCATGGTGCTGAGTTCCTGCTGGCTGCGAATGGTGAAGTCGTCGTCGTCACTCTCCTTCAGCTTGTGGTTGCGGCGCAGTATCTCGGTGATCTCGTCGGTGGCATTGTCCGTCATGTCCTCGGTGAGGGCGGAGGCGAAGATGCCGCTAAGGTAGGTCTGTGCCAGCAGGCGTTTCATCACGGTGCTGTAGGGGGCAAGCACTACGTCGTCTTGGTCCATGCCCATGGAGTTGTAGCCTTTGGACTTCAGCACGCCCACCACGCGGAAGGGCACTTGGTTGAAACGGATGATACGTCCCACGGGGTCCTCTCCTCCGGGAAAGAGGTTGTCTTGGATGGTCTTTCCGATGACGCACACCTTGGCAGAGGTCTGTATGTCGGCTTCGGTAAACATCTCGCCGTTCTCCACGCTGAGCTGCCGGATTTCGAGATAGTCCGTGCCCACGCCGCTCACGGAGGAAGGGTAGTTGTTGTTGCCCGCGATGAGCTGCCCGCTGGAGGAGACATTGGGGCTGACGGCAGCCAGGAAGTTGGTTTCGTTGCGCAGGGCTTCGTAGTCGGTCAGCTTCAAGGTCTGCATGGCGCTGGGGTCTTGGCGGACACCGCCGCGCATGTCGGCACCGGGGTGAATCATAATCATGTTGGAGCCCATCTCGGAGATTTGCGCCTGGATGCTTTTCTTCGAACCTTGTCCGATGGCAAGCATCGTGATGACGGACGCCACGCCAATGATGATGCCCAGCATGGTGAGGAATGCGCGCAGCTTGTTGTTGTTCAAGGCTCGCAAGGCTATTTTGAAAAGGTTTGTTCCGTTCATATCGTTTTAATGGAAAGTTTAAAATTAATCCCTAATCCTTAATCCCTTATCCCTCATTCCTCCTCCTGCTTAGGCAATGCTGCCAGGGCTTCGGCTGCATTCTGGATTTGGGTGTTGATGGTATCGTCCTTGATTTGTCCGTCGCGCAGCACGATGTTGCGGCTGCTGTACTGGGCTATTTCGGGGTTGTGGGTGACGAAGATGATGGTGCGCCCTTCGGCATGCAGCTTTTGGAACAGTACCAGAATCTCGAAAGAAGTACGGGTGTCCAGGTTACCCGTAGCTTCGTCTGCCAGGATAACGGCGGGATTGTTCACCAAGGCGCGGGCGATGGCTACGCGTTGCATCTGACCGCCGGACATCTGATTGGACTTATGTTCCAGTCGGTCGCCCAGCCCCACGGCTTGCAGGGCTTCGATGGCACGTCTCCGCCTTTCGGAAGCCGAGACGGAGGAGTTATACATCAGCGGTAGCTCCACATTTTCCACGGCAGTGGTTTTGGGCAGCAGGTTGTAGCTCTGGAAGATGAACCCCAGATGCTGCTGCCGGAACTGCGCCAATTCGGTTTCGTTCATGGCGCTGATCTCGTGTTTGCCAATGAAAACTTTGCCGCGGGTGGGCTTTTCCAACCCGGCCAGCTGGTTCAGCAGGGTAGACTTACCGCTGCCGGATTGGCCGACAATGCAGCAAAATTCGCCTTTTTCGATCGCAAGGTCTACG
>OHNX01000734.1_pt1 | contig 12908 bp, 11 predicted proteins | sample 1569691 | NCBI WGS metagenome assembly OHNX01 (sample SAMEA3879507, study PRJEB24766) | human gut metagenome | biome: human-associated habitat; feature: feces | place: USA | collected 1985/1987
TGCGGGGACGCAGGAAATTAGCGGATTTCGAGGTGTAGTCAGATTACGGGAATGCTTAAATTAAGCGAAGCATAATTTAAGCAAGTATAATTAAGCAGCATCATTTGTAGCAATTTTGCCACAACGTAAGGCACGTAAGCCGCGGCTACCGCGAGCGCACACGTGCTGCCCTGAGAGCGAATAGCGGAGCTGTTTAGAGTCTGTAGAATTATGCTTCGATACACAGAAATGCACCGGCAGGGACGCCGGGGCAAGGAGCTATCGAGCCATGGAGGGCGAGTAGCGACGGTTTCGTCAGCCGGAGAAAATCTATAAGCATAATTCGTACAGAATCTTAACAACGCAGCGTAGCGAACAGGGCAGCATGTGGACGCTCGCGATGGACGCATCTTACGTGCCGTCCTCAGAACCACAATGAAGCAATGCAACAACGACTACAATAAGACAGCAAAAGAGGGAGAAAACATGGAATTTAACGGGGTATTTCACCAGGCATATGACAACTACTGCTATCCTTTAAATGAGGATGAATTAATCATAAATATAAAGACCGGTTATGATGTGAAGGAAGTAAATATCATACTCGGTGACCCGTTCGCAGCCGGTATCTTAGGCGGTGGTGAGACCTGGAATGGCGATAAGCAGCCGATAATATTTAAAAAGAAATTAAAGCACCAGATATGGTGGACCACCACGGTAAAGCCACCATTCAAGAGACTTAAATATTATTTTGAGCTCATTACAGAGGACGAGAGATGGTTTTACTTTGAGGATGGCTTCGTGAGTGCAGAGCAGATGGCACTTGAGGGCAGAAGCCGCCAGTGCTTTGTATTCCCGTGGATGAATCCGTGTGATATTCCGGTCACACCGAAGTGGGTAAATGACACTATATGGTATCAGATATTTCCGGATAGATTCTGCAATGGAGACCACTTGATAGATCCTGATTATGTTGTTCCGTGGAGAAACAGGGGAAAGGTCAAAAATGAGGAGTGCTTCGGCGGAGACCTCGCAGGAATCATTCAAAAGCTTGATTATTTAAAGGAGCTTGGAATAAACGGAATCTACCTGACACCGATAAACGAGTCGCCGAGCAATCATAAGTATGATACAACGGATTATGCAAAGATTGACCCGCGCTTTGGAGATGAAGAGACCTTTAAGAGGCTCGTACTGGAAGCCCATAAGCGTGATATGAGAATAATGCTTGATGGAGTGTTCAACCACTGTGGCTATTATTTTGCACCGTGGCAGGATGTTTTAGCAAAGGGGACAGATTCAGAGTATTATGACTGGTTTATGATCAATGAATGGCCTCTTGACTTTAAGCATGGAGCGGCTAAAAAGGGACAGTTTTATACGTTTGGCTTTTTTGACAATATGCCAAAGCTCAATACAAATAATCCGGCGGTGCGAAAATACTTTATCGATATCTGTGCCAACTGGGTAGAAAATTATCATATAGACGGACTGCGCCTTGATGTGGCAAATGAGGTGTCACACCGATTCTGCAAGGAGCTTAGGGCAAGGCTTAAGGAAATCAATCCGGATATTTACATTTTGGGCGAAATATGGCATAATGCTCTTCCGTGGCTGCGTGGAGATGAGTTCGATGCGGTTATGAACTATCCGCTTGGAGAGAGTATCAAGGATTTCTGGATAGATAAGAGCCAGACGAATCAGGATTTTGAGTATACTATAAACAGATGTTATACCAACTACATGCAGCAGACCAATGATGTGCTTTTCAATCTGCTTGATTCACATGATACAAAGCGCCTTCGCTCTGATACAAAGAATCTCGACCAGTACTTTGCACAGCTTGCAGTGCTTTTTGCCATGCCGGGCAGCCCATGTATATATTACGGCACTGAGATTGCCATGCCGGGCAGCTATGACCCTGACTGCAGACGATGTATGCCGTGGGATGATATTGAGGCAGGCAGGTTTAAGGAGCGCATTGAGATGGTATCAAAGCTTATTCATTTAAGGGCGAGTGAGCCGCTTTTAAAGGACAGAAACTTCCATTTTCCTGACGATTTTGATGACAATCCAAGGGTAATCCAGTTCAGAAAGATGGGTTGGGTGGATACATATGTGGAGGTTATAGTCAACTGCTCTGATGAGGATATTGAGGTGCCAAAGGACGGCGAGGTACTTTTTGAGAGACATTGCATAGATACCACACTGCTGACCAACGGAATATTAATCAGAAAAATCGTAGGCAATGGCGATAAGTAAAAGAAACAGGAGAATTAAACGAAAATATGGCTAAATATGAGTTACTAAAACAAGAGGGACGTGCCAAGAGAGGTACATTCCATACTGTGCATGGAGATATACAGACACCTGTATTTATGAATGTAGGAACAGTAGGTGCGATAAAGGGCGCTGTCTCTACGGACGATTTAAAGGAGATAAAGTGTCAGGTTGAGCTGTCAAATACATATCACCTGCATGTAAGAACCGGAGACAAAATCATTAAAGAGCTTGGTGGACTGCACAAATTCATGGTGTGGGACAGACCAATCCTTACAGATTCCGGCGGATTCCAGGTGTTTTCACTGGCAGGTCTTCGCAAAATAAAGGAGGAGGGCGTGTACTTCAACTCGCATATTGACGGTGCCAAGATTTTTATGGGACCGGAGGAGAGCATGCAGATACAGTCAAACCTCGGCTCCACGATAGCTATGGCATTTGACGAGTGCCCATCTAGCGTTGCAGACAGACAGTATGTGACAAACTCTGTAAACAGGACCGCGCGCTGGCTTGAGAGGTGCAAAAAGGAGATGGCACGCTTAAACAGCTTACCGGATACTATCAACAAGGAGCAGCTTTTATTCGGCATCAATCAGGGAGCTATTTATGATGATATAAGAATTGACCATGCAAAGCGCATTTCTGAGCTTGAGCTGGACGGATATGCTGTCGGCGGACTGGCGGTAGGAGAGAGCCATGAGGAGATGTACCATATTCTTGATGAAACAGTGCCTCATCTGCCTGTTAATAAACCTACATACCTGATGGGAGTAGGAACTCCTGCCAATATACTTGAGGGTGTAGAGAGAGGAATCGACTTCTTTGACTGTGTATACCCAAGCAGAAACGGCCGTCACGGACATGTATACACGAATCACGGCAAGCTTAATCTGTTCAACCAGAAGTATCAGAAGGATATGCGCCCTATTGAGGAGGGCTGTAATTGTCCTGCCTGCCGCACATATTCGCGTGCATATATCAGGCATCTTTTAAAGGCAAAGGAGATGCTCGGAATGAGACTGTGCGTGCTCCATAATTTGTATTTCTACAACAACATGATGGAGGAGATAAGGGATTCACTTGATGCAGGCCGTTTTGCCTCATACAAGGCTGAAAAGCTCTATGGAATGACACAGGGAGAGCAGAGCTAGCAGATAAATATAAAAAATCTCGAAAATGATAAAAAATCCTTGCCGTTAGCACGTTTAACGTGTATTATGGTAATAGTGCTTAGAACACATCAATTATAGAATATTTAGGAGGAACAATTGATGACATCAATTTTAGCAAACGGTCAGGCAGCAGGAACAGTTGGAATGATTGTCTGGTTAGTAGTACTTTTCGCAGTTATGTATTTTCTTATGATCCGTCCACAGAAGAAGGAGCAGAAGAAAAAGGAGCTTATGCTTAATGAGGTTGCAACAGGAGACACAGTTCTTACAACAAGTGGATTTTACGGTACAGTTATCGATATCGAGGACGATACTGTAATCGTTGAGTTTGGTAACAACAAGAACTGCCGTATTCCAATGCAGAAGGCAGCTATCGCTGACCTTGAGAAAGCAGAGGATTCAGCTAAATAATGCACATTTGTAAAGCCGTCACATAAGTGGCGGTTTTCTTATTATCCGCATCTCTTGCAATGATAATAAAAAACTGTTATTATAGTATGCAGTTATTATAAACTGCAGTTATAAATTGCATGAAAAAGTAAAATATCCCGGCATATTGAAATAACTACTTTAATGCTTTAATATAAGAATATGTATTTTTATGTAAAAGAGGTAAGAAATTATGGAATATAAAGTTGGTGTAATTTCCGGAGACGGAATCGGACCGGAGATAGTCACTGAGGCAAAAAAGGTATTGGACAAAATAGCAGACAAGTATAGACACAGCTTCAACTACACAGACATCCTTATGGGTGGCTGCTCAATTGATGCTACAGGTGTTCCTCTTACAGATGAGGCTATTGCGACTGCGCTTGATTCAGATGCGGTGCTGATGGGTTCGATCGGTGGCAACACAGCCACATCACCATGGTACAAGCTGGCCCCTGAGCTTCGTCCGGAGGCAGGGCTTTTAAAGCTTAGAAAGTCACTCAATCTGTTTGCAAATCTTAGACCGGCATACCTGTACAAGGAGCTTGCTGCAGCATGTCCGCTCCGTAGCGATATCATCGGAGACGGCTTTGATATGATGATTATGCGTGAGCTTACAGGAGGTCTTTACTTCGGAGCCAGAGAGACAAAAGAGGTGGATGGAGTTGTTACGGCCACCGATACACTGACATACAATGAGAATGAAATCAGAAGAATCGCAAAGCGAGGCTTCGATATAGCCATGAAGAGAAGGAAAAAGGTCACATCCGTAGACAAGGCAAATGTGCTTGATTCTTCCAGATTATGGAGAAAGATCGTCGAGGAGGTCGCTAAGGATTATCCGGAGGTTACATACGAGCATATGCTTGTTGATAACTGTGCAATGCAGCTTGTAAAGGATCCTAAGCAGTTTGATGTTATCCTTACAGAGAATATGTTTGGCGATATTTTATCAGATGAAGCAAGTATGGTGACAGGCTCAATCGGTATGCTTTCATCAGCAAGCCTTAACGATACAAAGTTCGGACTTTATGAGCCGAGTGGCGGATCTGCTCCAGATATCGCAGGAAAGGGCATTGCAAATCCTATCGCAACAATCCTTTCAGCAGCCATGATGCTTCGCTATTCATTTGATCTGGACAAGGAAGCACAGGCAATCGAGGATGCTGTAAAGCAGGTGCTTAAGGAGGGCTACAGGACAATCGACATCATGCCACAGCCGGGTGAGACTACAGAGGGTATCACACAGGTAGGTACAGCACAGATGGGGGATCTCATCGCAGAACGTGTGTAGCTGCATGACTTATAATAGACAGCTAACAGGTTATAGATAGGCAGATTGTTGTGTATACAGTAGTAATGATGATGAAGTACTCAAAGAAATAGTCGGAGATAAATAAGGAGATAAAATATGATAAGTGATAACGCAAGAGCCGGAATGCAGCAGGCACCGGCAAGAAGTTTATTTAATGCTCTTGGTTTTACACCGGAGGAAATGAAAAAGCCTATGGTCGGAATCGTAAGCTCATTCAATGAGATTGTTCCGGGCCATATGAATATAGACAAAATCGTTGAGGCTGTAAAGCTTGGAGTTGCAGAGGCAGGAGGAGTGCCTGTAGTATTTCCTGCAATTGCAGTCTGCGATGGTATTGCAATGGGACATGTGGGTATGAAATATTCCCTTGTCACAAGAGATCTGATTGCAGATTCTACAGAGTGTATGGCAATCGCTCATCAGTTTGATGCACTTGTAATGGTTCCAAACTGTGACAAGAACGTGCCGGGACTTCTGATGGCGGCTGCACGTCTTAATCTGCCTACAGTATTTGTATCAGGCGGACCAATGCTCGCAGGTCACGTAAAGGGCAGAAAGAGAAGTCTTTCATCGATGTTTGAGGCTGTCGGCTCATACGCTGCTGGTACTATGACTGAGGATGATGTATGTGAGTATGAGAACAAGGTATGTCCTACCTGTGGTTCATGCTCGGGAATGTACACAGCCAACTCTATGAACTGTCTTACAGAGGCACTCGGTATGGGACTTCGCGGAAACGGAACAATACCTGCTGTATATTCAGAGCGTATACGTCTTGCAAAGCATGCCGGAATGGCTGTTATGGATATGTACAACAAGGGCATCAAAGCGAGAGATATCATCACAAAGGATGCAATAATGAATGCACTCACAGTTGATATGGCACTCGGCTGCTCTACAAACTCTATGCTTCATCTTCCGGCTATCGCTCATGAGATAGGCTTTGATTTTGATATCAGCTTTGCAAATCCAATCAGTGAGAGGACACCAAATCTCTGCCATCTTGCCCCGGCAGGCCCTACATATATGGAGGACTTAAACGAGGCCGGCGGTGTGTGGGCTGTCATGAAAGAGCTTGCTGATATCGGACTTTTAAATACAGACTGTATGACCGTTACAGGAAAGACAGTTGGTGAGAATATAAAGAATGCAGTAAATAGAGACCCTGAGGTTATCAGACCGGTAGACAATCCATATTCAAAGACCGGAGGACTTGCAGTGCTTAAAGGAAATCTGGCTCCGGACGGCTCTGTAGTAAAGCGTTCAGCAGTTGTCGATGAGATGATGGTTCATGAGGGCCCTGCAAGAGTATTTGACTGCGAGGAGGATGCAATTGCAGCAATAAAGGGCGGCAAGATCGTAGAGGGTGATGTGGTTGTCATCAGATACGAGGGACCAAAGGGCGGCCCTGGAATGAGAGAGATGCTTAACCCTACATCCGCTATTGCCGGAATGGGACTTGGAAGCTCTGTAGCACTCATCACAGACGGACGTTTTTCAGGAGCTTCAAGAGGAGCTTCAATAGGTCATGTTTCACCTGAGGCCGCAGTAGGCGGACCGATTGCCCTGGTTGAAGAGGGAGATATCATAAAGATTGATATTCCAAACATGAAGCTTGAGCTTGACGTGTCAGATGAGGTGCTTGCTGAGCGTAAGGCAAAGTGGCAGCCTAGAGAGCCGAAGGTTACAACAGGCTATTTGAAGAGATACGCAGCACTTGTTACATCAGGAAACAGAGGAGCCATCCTTGCACTTCCGGGCGAGCAGAACGCGTAGTATATATTTTGATAGAAAATTCAGTACGAATAAGGCTTTTACCTATTATCGTAAAGGATTCGTATAAGAAAAAGAGGAATACAAGATGCAGTTAACAGGATCACAGGTTATTATAGAATGCTTAAAAGAACAGGGTGTTGACACAGTATTCGGTTATCCGGGAGGAGCCATCCTTAATGTCTATGACGAGCTCTACAAGCATCCGGAGATTAAGCATGTGCTGACCTCACATGAGCAGGGAGCAAGCCATGCGGCTGACGGCTATGCGAGAAGCACCGGAAAGGTTGGCGTCTGTCTGGCTACAAGCGGACCGGGTGCGACAAATCTGGTCACAGGAATTTCGACAGCATACATGGATTCGATTCCAATCGTCGCAATCACATGTAATGTCGGAGTCTCGTTACTTGGAAAGGACAGCTTTCAGGAGATAGATATCGCCGGAATTACAACGCCTGTAACCAAATACAGCTTTATTGTAAAGGATGTAGAGAAGCTTGCAGATACAATACGCAGAGCCTTCAATATAGCAAGAAAAGGCAGACCGGGTCCTGTGCTTGTGGATATTCCAAAGAATGTTACGGCGGATCTGGTAGAGTACACCAGGCAGGAAATCAAGCTTCCTGAGCGTGTGACAGAAACAATTACAGACAGTGACATTGATAATGCAATTGAACTCATAAAAGCATCCAAAAAGCCATATATATTTGTAGGAGGCGGAGTGGTTCTCTCCGGAGCAAGCAAAGAGCTTAAGGAATTTGTAGACAAGGTGAATGCACCTGTTTGCGATACGCTCATGGGCAAGGGTGCATATGATGGCACAAGTGATAACTACACAGGCATGCTTGGCATGCATGGTACAAAGACCTCAAACCTTGGAGTTTCAGAGTGCGATCTTTTGATTGCGATTGGTACACGTTTTTCGGACAGAGTGCTTGGCAATCCTAAAAAGTTTGCAGACCAGGCCAAGATATTACAGTTTGATGTAGACGCAGCAGAGATTAATAAAAATATCCGTGTTACATCGAGTGTTATAGGCGATGTGAAGGAAATACTTACACGCATCAACAAAAAGCTCGCACAGCTTGACCACAATTCATGGGTTGAGCATGTGCTTGCATATGCAAAGACTTTTCCTCTTACATATCACAAAGAGGGACTTAGCGGACCATTTGTTATTGAAAAAATCTATGAAATGACAAAAGGAAATGCTATAATGGTTACTGAGGTCGGTCAGCATCAGATGTGGGCAGCCCAGTATTACAAATACAGCAAGCCGAGAACTCTTCTTACATCAGGAGGTCTTGGTACCATGGGATACGGTCTCGGTGCTGCAATCGGTGCCCAGACAGCTAATCCTGACAGGACTGTAGTCAACATTGCAGGTGACGGATGCTTCAGAATGAACATGAACGAGCTTGCAACAGCTTCAAGAGAAAAGCTTCCTCTTATCGAGGTTATAATAAACAACCATGTACTTGGAATGGTACGCCAGTGGCAGACTCTTTTTTACGAGAAGCATTACTCGGCAACCGTACTTGATGATGGGGTGGATTATGTAAAGCTTTCAGAAGCAATGGGAGCCACCGCACGACGTGTTAAGACCCAGGAAGAATTTGAAAAAGCATTTGCAGATGCCTTAAAGAGCAAGACACCGTTTGTCATCGATTGTATCATTGATTCAGATGACAAGGTATGGCCTATGGTTGCACCGGGCAAGCCTATCAACGAGTCTTTCGATGAAGAGGACTACAATGCGACACAAGGAGGAAATTAGAGTGAGTAGAGTTTACAATTTTTCAGCAGGACCTGCAGTTTTACCTGAGGAGGTATTGCAGGAAGCAGCAGCAGAGATGATGGATTATAAGGGAAGCGGAATGTCGGTTATGGAGATGAGCCACAGATCTAAATGGTTTGATGACATTATCAAGGATGCCGAGAAGGATCTCCGCGAGCTTATGAATATACCTGACAATTACAAGGTACTTTTCCTTCAGGGTGGTGCTTCACAGTTCTTCGCTGAGGTACCGATGAACCTTATGAAAAATAAAAAAGCAGGATACATTATCACAGGTCAGTGGGCTAAAAAGGCGTTTGCCGAGGCTAAGATTTACGGAGACGCCGTAGAGCTTGCTTCGTCTGCAGATGAGACCTTCTCATACATACCTGACTGCTCGGATTTACCAATCACAGATGATATGGATTATGTATATATTTGCGAGAACAATACTATCTACGGAACAAAGTACAAGAAGCTTCCAAACACAAAGGGAAAGAACCTTGTAGCTGATGTATCTTCATGCTTCTTATCAGAGCCTGTAGATGTATCAAAATATGCTGTTATCTATGGCGGAGTACAGAAGAATGTAGGACCTGCCGGAGTAGTTATAGCAATTATCAGAGAGGACCTTATCACAGATGATTGTCTACCGGGCACACCAACCATGCTCAAGTGGAAGACTCAGGCCGATAATGATTCTCTTTACAATACACCACCATGCTACGGCATCTATATCTGTGGCAAGGTATTCAAATGGCTCAAGAAGATGGGCGGTCTTTCAGTTATGAAGGAGAGAAATGAGGAGAAGGCCAAGATTCTCTACGATTTCCTTGATCAGAGCAAGCTCTTTAAGGGAACAGTAAGAAAAGAGGACAGATCACTCATGAATGTTCCGTTTGTAACAGGAGATGCAGAGCTTGATGCCAAGTTTGTAAAGGAGGCAACTGCAGCCGGATTTGTAAACCTTAAAGGACACCGTACAGTTGGCGGAATGAGAGCATCTATCTACAATGCTATGCCAATCGAAGGTGTAGAGAAGCTTGTTGAATTCATGAAGAAGTTCGAGAAGGAGAATGCATAATGATTAATGTTAATTGTCTTAATAATATAGCAGCCTGCGGATTAAAGCTTTTTTCTGATGAGTATAATACAGAAAGCTCATTTGAAGACGCACAGGCTGTACTTGTAAGAAGTGCCAAGATGCATGACATGGAGCTGCCGGAGAGTGTTGCTGTGATCGCACGTGCCGGAGCTGGAGTCAATAACATTCCGGTGAAAGAGTGTGCAGAGAAAGGCATCGTTGTATTTAATACTCCTGGAGCCAATGCAAATGGTGTAAAAGAGCTGGTGATCGCAGGTATGCTGCTTGCAGCCAGAGATATTGTCGGCGGAATCAACTGGGTAAAAGGATATGATGAAGACGGCGATATTGCGAAGGCTGCCGAGAAAAAGAAAAAAGGCTTGTATAAAAGCACAAGGACGTGCTTCATATTATAGCACTGTTAATCTTGCTAAAGTAGAAGGAGAGTGGCCTTGCAAATTTTGGGTTAATTCGACAGTAGAAATGAAACCGGTAATGATAAATGGTACTGTGGCCCTTATTCCCACACCCGCTCAATATTGGTAGAATATGATAGAAATTCCAGTAGAGGGAATAGCTACAGACGCAGCTCATTCCACGAAAAATAAAATAACAGAGTTTCAGGGGATAGATTTACGGACCGGTAAGCGGATCTTTTATCAGAACCTGGGTAATAAAACGGTGAATATTGGTGAGTTCTTAGGCGTTGTTGAAGCGGCAAAATATATCATAGAAAATGATTATTCTCCCAGAATTATCTATACAGATAGTATAACAGCAATAGCTTGGTTTCAAAACAAAAAAACAGCATCCAAGAAGAAATGCAAAGAACTTCAGAAAGCCGAGATATTTCTTAAAACTCTTGCATGGGATGTTGATACAATTGAAGTCCGACACTGGAACAACAAAGAATGGGGTGAGACCCCTGCTGATTTTGGAAACAAATAAAATCCTCCAGCAAGAGAACTGGAGGATTGAGATATACAAATCATCATTTGTTGGAAGTCTTTCTTCCTCTGAAAGCCCAGATAATGTCAGCGATAGATTTTAACGATGCTGCTACATCGAAATCCACTCTTATTCGTAGGCATTTTCTCATTGTAAAGGCAATCAGCACCCATGCGATTGGCATATATTCGCAAAGGTAAGAAGAATCTTTCAAAGTAGGACAGTTTTTCAAAATTCTGTCAACTAACGGCTGTTAAGATACTTAGTCATAAATAGCCGTTACATAGCGGGATGGAGCAGTTGGTAGCTCGCTTGGCTCATAACCAAGAGGTCGCCGGTTCGAGTCCGGTTCTCCGCCACTAACTAATTAAATTAATTATAGTATGAAAGAGCAAATCATATCTGAAAGGGCAAATATTATTGCCAATTTGAGACAATTGGTTCAGTCCTTAGTGGAGTTGAATACGAGAGCTAAAACACACGTGTCTTCCAATAAGGCAGACATTAAGAAATTGAGAAAAGACAATAAAGAGTTGGAGAAGATGAAAACCAGAAACTCATTCTTTATTCGGATTTTTTCTTTGTTCTTTAAGTCTTGATAAGATGATGCCGCAATGGTGGAATTGGTAGACACGATGGACTTAAAATCCATTCGTCCGAAAGGACGGTGCAGGTTCGACTCCTGTTTGCGGCACAATGACATAAGTCAATAAGAGTTCTTTGAAATATACCAAACTTAATATGCGATGAAAAAGTATATAGAACAATTCTTTTTTATGATAGCAGTCTTATTCATAGGCAATAGAGTATTCAATCATGTTGACGCTTGGTTGGGAATTGCTATATGTTTTGGGGTTTGCTATCCAGTTATTAACATCATTAAATTAATTATCAAAAAACATGAAAACGAAGATTAAGTTTATGTTGGTTGCTCTTATGGCAACAGTGATTTTTTCATCTTGTGAGCGTGTTGCTCCTAACTATGCCGGCGTCCTTATGGAGAATTACGGTAAAAAAGGTAAAAACGATTTTAAGATTGTGTCCGGAAAGGTTTCTACATGGGAATGGGGGACAGAGTTATTCCAGGTACCGTTGTTTGAACAGCGAGGAGGTTTCCAGAGAGCAGTTACTCTGAAAGCTGCTGACAATACGGAATTTGAGGCTACTCCTTTATACTCATATAGAGTAATTAAAGACAAAGCGATTGATGTTGTTTTCGATAATAAGCATATAGGCAATGGCGATGGTTTTATGAGGTCCTTGGAGGATAACATTTTGGAACCGCGTATTTACGACCTAATTAAAGAAGAAAGCCGGAAGTATAAAACAGATACGCTTATGGCCGATGGTGGCTCTTTAGCTTTTGAAAAGCAGCTAGAGGATATTGTTAGAGCAGAGTTTAAAGAACGAGGGTTAGATTTAAAATCGTTTTCTGCTCAATTAGAGTTTAGTAAGAGAGTCCGGGAAAAGATTGATAATAGAAACGAGGTCAACACTAATATTTCCGTTATTGATCAGAAAATCGAGGAGCAGAAAAAGCAAAACGAACTGGAAAGATTAAAAACCGAACAGGCTCTTATCACATCGAAAGGGTTAACTAAAGAAATTCTATACAAACAGTTTATTGACAAATGGGACGGAAAAACGCCGCTGTATGGGGTAACTCCAGAATTTCTGAAGATGACTAATTAAAGCAGGTTAAGATAAAGAGAATGGAGCCACACAGAACGTGAAACTCTCACATATAAACGTTTGATTGGTTTTATTGCAGTTTCACAAATGAAGATAGCAGGTTGGCTCTGCTTTGTGTGGCTTTATTCCATTCATTTTCAATTTAAAGAGTTTCTATCAGTCCAAGAATAGCATTTCTACGGCTTTTATGGTGAGCCGCCCCAACTCAAATGCAATTCCCTTTGTAAAGGACAGAAAGAAAAATTTCTTTTTCATTGCGTCCGCAAAGATAAGAAAATTATTTAAGCCTTTGCGGATTTGTTCTTATAGCTTAGTGGTAGAGCAGATGACTGTTAATCATCAGGTCGGTGGTTCAAATCCACCTAAGAACGCATATTTAAAGGTAAAAAGATTGTTATTGGATTAGCTTATTTTTCTTTCCGCAAAGCTGTGAAGTTGTGAAACTTCCAGCTCTCTGGT